>OGML01002752.1_pt1 | contig 11839 bp, 10 predicted proteins | sample 1572951 | NCBI WGS metagenome assembly OGML01 (sample SAMEA2581883, study PRJEB24529) | metagenome | biome: Human gut stool | place: China | collected 2011 | reverse complement strand
AGGAATAATCGGTATACAGCTCGCTGGTTTTTTCGTTGTAGTTGCCGGTACCGATATGAACATAGGAGCGGATGCCGCTCGCTTCCTTACGGATCACCAGGCAAAGCTTGGCATGCACTTTGAGCCCCACGAAGCCGTAAACCACGTTCACGCCCTGGCGCTCCATTTCTTCTGCCCAGTTGATGTTCCGCTCTTCGTCGAAACGGGCCTTCAGTTCCACCACAGCGGTAACCTGCTTCCCGCGCTGACGCGCTTCCATCAGCGCCTTCACGATCGGGGAGTTATTGCCGACGCGGTAAAGCGTCATCTTGATACCCAGCACAGCCGGATCCTTGGCTGCCTGCTGCACCAGATCCACGACTGAAGTGAATGTCTGGTAGGGGTGGTAAAGCAGAATGTCACGCTTCGCGATGTTTTCAAAAAGCTTATCAACCGGCTGAGTATCCGGGTTGAAGCTCGCGAAGTACGGCGTGTCCTTCAGCTTCGGATAATCCAGATCATTCAGAGCCATGTAGCCCGCAAAGGCCATCGGACCCTTGACGCTGTAAACCTGGAAGGGCTTCAGCTTCATCTTCTGAATGATGAATTCCGTGAGGTTCGAGGGCATACCGTGTTCGGTTTCGAGGCGAACCACACCGCCCCACTGACGGCGGGTCACGGAGTCACGAACAGCCTCAAGCAGGTCGTCCGCCTCGTCCTCTTCAATCTCCACGTCCGTATTACGGGTGATGCGGAACATACCCTTGCTCACCACCTGGTACCCCGGGAAGAGAAGCGGAAGGAATTCACCGATGATTTCTTCTGTCGGCACCACATCGATGCGGCGGTTTCCGAGCGGATCATCCGCCTCCATTTCATCCCCCTCGCTCGTCACGAAGAAGAAGCGGGGAATGTTATGCGGCACGCGGAGACGCGCGTAGTGATGCGTGCCGTCACGGCTCTGCAGTTCGATCAGGAAATTGATAGAGACATTCGAGATTCTCGGGAAAGGATGTCCCGGGTCGATCGCCTGAGGCGTGAGAATCGGATAAATCTCCGTCTGGAACCGCGCGAGAAGCGTTCTCTGAGCATCAGGAGAAAGCTGATCATAAGAAGCGACCCGAACACCTGCCTCAGCAAGAGCGGGCTGCAGTTTCTCGGTCCAGTGAGCAGCCGCTACATCAATAAGAGCAAGCGCCTTTTTGCGGATTTCCGTCAGCTGACGGGCGGGCGTCATCTTATCGGGGCCGGAAGAACCGGAACCCGTCTTGTACTGCTTAAAGATGTTCGCCACACGGACCATGAAAAATTCATCAAGATTCGTATAGAAAATCGAGAGGAACTTCACCTGATCGAGCAGCGGGCGGTTCGGCTCAATCGCCGTTTCGAGAACGCGCTTATTGAAGTCGAGCCAGGAAAGCTCGCGGTTCGTATAGAGAGCAGGAGAAGTGAGCGAAGTCACCTTGCGCTGAGCACGCTTCGGGCGGGCTGACGCGGCGGTCTTCGCGGCGCGGGAAGCAACGGCCTTGACCGGGCGGGATGTGGCAGCTGCAGCAGGCTTCGCGGCTCGGCGGGTGCGCGGACGGCGTGCCGCCGGCTTGGCACTCTTCTCTGCTGTAACAGGGGACTCAGTAACCTGAGCAGGTGCATTCTGATCGGAAGTTTTCTTGGAAACTGGCATATGACCCTCGCGCTGACTCTCTTCAGCTCAAAAAGCCGTTATGGGAATCTGTCTATTTTTCGGAGCTTCTTATAGGCTAAAAGAAGCCGTAAAGATAACCTTAGCACCAGAAAGTGACAAATGCATTACAAGCCGCAAAGTTGCGGGGAAAGCTCTTTCAGGAGGGGGTAAAAACCGATCGGAAAGCGATTGATAAATCAGAGGAATCAGGCGGAGGAAGAAACGGGAAAGAAATTTTCCGGCTTCCATAACGGAAAAAGGCCAGCTATCATTAGCCGACCTCTCTTCATCACATCAGAAATTCTGGAGCGGGAGACGAGTCTCGAACTCGCGACCTCAACCTTGGCAAGGTTGCGCTCTACCAACTGAGCTACTCCCGCAGAACGAGGATGCATTTTACACAGTCTTATACAAAAAGCAAATGCCGTCACAAAAATACGGTATAAACTATTTTATTCAGTCTGTATTGGTCTTCCTGATGCGGCGGCCTGTCAGACTACAATAGGCGCACCACTCACTCAGTTTTACAAAGCAGGCTCAACACTATGAATTCCAGGCTTCTCTGCACCGTTTCCACCGCCCTGATCGCGCTCTTTTCTGCCGCCGCCGGGGCCGCGGTTCCTGATCATTCAGCAGCCTTCTGCCCCGCGAAGGGAAAGATCTCAATCGTGGACTTTGAAGCCAGCTGGTGCACGCCCTGCAAGATGATGAAACCCGCATGGAAGGCCGTCGAAAAAGAATACAAGGGGAAAATTTCCTTTGTTCATATTGATATCGATGAGCATCCGGATATCTCAAAGGCCATGCAGATCAGCGCTGTGCCTACCCAGATACTGTTCGACCGGCAGTGCAAATTTATTGACGCGCATTCGGGCTATCTGTCCGAATCCGATCTCCGTGCCACGTTTAATAATGTTCTGAAGAAGTACTGAGTGGTATCCTTTCAATAAGGTCTGGTAATCTGTAGAATAAATCGTTACTAGCAATCTGTAACGAACGGATAACCTTTTATACCTTTTCTTAGCAGTCAGCCATCAATGGGCGCCGCTAGAATGAAAGAAATAAAGCAGGGATCCGGCCCTGACGCTGCAGATCCCGCTGCGGAGCTTTGCTTTGTGAGGTCTCCGCCTGTTCACACAGAAGGAATACATATGAATCTCAGATTTCTTGCCCTTCCGGCTGCGCTCGCTGCCGTTCTTGCCCTCTCCGGCTGCGCTAACGACAACGCGCGCTACCGCGCGGATGTCTACGGTCCGGGTTCCCTTAACCAAGCGCAGGCTGTGAAAACCGTTGAAATTCTGTCGGTTCAGACGGCCCGCATCGCGCTCCCGAATGAAACCAAGAACTCTGCGGCACAGCTTGCCGGTACCGTCGCCGGTGCCGCGGCCGGCATGATTCTTGGCAATCAATTCGGTCATGGTCCGGGCTCCCGTCAGGATGCCCGCATCTTCGGCGGTATCGCGGGCGGCATTCTTGGTAACCGCGCCTCCAACCTCGCGGCTGGTGAAACCGACTACCAGCAGGGTGTACAGATCACCTTCCGGGACGGAAACCAGATGTTTACTTCTGTTCAGGTCGGCAATCCGTGTGAGTATCAGCTCGGGACCGCTGTGATGATTCAGGAAACAGCCCGCGGCTCCCGTATTCAGCCGAATAATCCGGGCGGCTGCGGATCTGCAACAACGTCTGTCGCTCACTAAGCAAGAGGTCTGGACTCCCATGGCGTCTCGCACGTGAGACGCCATCCAGTCTTTTCAGTGAAATTCCGGGCTTCGGAAGGATAAAAGCATGAAAGAATCTCTGGTTCTCGCGATCTTTACAGTTGGTCTTGCCGCAAGCGGCGCGGCTTCGGCTGCCGGCGCGGTTCCTCCGGATTACGTTCCGCCGTCCGCTTCTTCTGCGGGTGTTCCTCCTGACTACAATCCGAACACGGCGACGACTGTGACTGCTCCCCGCGGATTCACTCCGCCCTCTGCCGTGAGCCAGGTTCCTCCGGATACGCAGAATTCGCGGACCACCACGGCTACGGACGGTCGGGTTACGACAACAACGACCTATCCGCCGACCCCGATTATCAAGACAGAATCCGGCGTGCTGAATAGTCTGAAGCCCCGCGCGCCCCAGCTGCCGCTTTCCGAGCAGATTGATCTCGTCCGCCGGAATCAGGCTGATATCGCAGCAAGGCGGGCGGCTGACGCGGCCGCCGCGGCTCAGGGTCAGACGTCATCAGACTATTACTACGGACGCTAAAACACTGTCTTTTTGCCTTCTCTGTTCTTAAGGCAGGATGTCAGAGACACAGAAGCTCCGGAATAGCTGATTCCGGAGCTTCTTTTTTACTACAGTCGCAGATATTTACCAGCTCATAATCTGGCCATCTGTCCGTTTCTCAGTACCGCCCACCAGGACTCCTGTCTGGCTGTCCCTCAGAATGGCCTGTCCGCGTCCCATCAGCACCTTATCTGCTATCAGAGTGACATCGTGTCCTCGTCTCTGGAGCTGCCGCACGATATGGTTCGGCGTATCCTGCTCAACCTGAACCTTCTTCCCGCCGACCCACTGCCAGCGCGGCGCGTCGAGCGCCTGCTGCGGGTTCAGACCCCAGTCAACCATATTCATGACGAACTGCACGTGGGCCTGAGGCTGCATATAGCCGCCCATAATCCCGAAGGGACCCAGGGCTTCACCGTTCTGGGTGAGGAAACCCGGAATAATGGTGTGATACGGACGCTTCATGCCGGCAAGCCCATTCGGGTGCTCGGGATCAAACCGGAAATTGAAGCCGCGGTCATTAAACGAAATCCCGGTTGACGGGTCGACGATTCCGGATCCAAATCCATAGAAATTGCTCTGAATCATCGAGACCATGTTCCCCTCGCCGTCCGCCGCGCAGAAGTACACGGTCGAGCTGTACCGGGGGTCACCCACCTTGGGATCAATCGCTTCTTCACCGATCAGCGCCCGGCGGTCTGCCGCATAGCGTTCCGAAAGTAGCTGCTCAGGCGTTACCCGCATGAAGGAGGGTTCCGCCACATATTCCTTCGTATCGGTAAAGGCGAGTTTGAGAGCCTCAATCTGGCGGTGGATCGTTGCCGGATCCTCACGGTCACCGAGCTCCATTCCCTTCAGAATTTGAAGCGCCATGAGAACCGTAATGCCGTGTCCGTTAGGCGGCAGCTCCCAGACATCCACTCCGCGGTAGTTGACTGAAATCGGGTTTACCCATTCTGGAGCATAAGCGGCAAGATCGTCGCCCGTGAGGAAACCGTTATGAGCCTTCATAAAGGCGTCAGTCCGCTCCGCGATCTCACCCGTATAGAAAGAGCGGCCGTTCGTTTTCGCGATGCTCCGGATGGTGTCCGCCATTGCCTGGCTGCGGAAAATTTCTCCCGCGCGAAGCGGGTGACCCTGAGGAGCAAAAGTCTTCATCCAGCCCTCAAACTCAGGGCGTTCTTTCGCGAGCGGCGCGAAGCGCTTAAACGCGTCATCCCAGAGGCGGCTGATGTTAGGTGACACCGGATAACCGTCTTCAGCGTAGCGCGCGGCTGGCTCCGCCACGGTTTCAAGATCAAGTGAGCCGAATTTCTCATGCAGCGCGCACCACGTTGCGACCGCTCCCGGCACATCAATCGGTTCTACCCCCAGCATCGGGATCTTATCGAAACCGCGTGCTTTCAGAGCGTCAATCGACGCAGCTCTGGGAGCCGGGCCGGACCCGTTGATCCCATACATCTTTCCCTTGTACCAGACGATCGCGAAACATTCGCACCCGAGACCGTTACCGGAAGGCTCCACCACGGGCTGCGCAAGCGCCATCGCGACCGCCGCATCAATCGCGTTGCCTCCTTTCAGGAGTGTCTGCAGACCGGCAGAGGCCGCACTCGGGTTTCCAGCGCAGCACATGCCGTTTTTGGCATAGACCACATTGCGGGTCGACGCGTACGGATAGTGAAGCGGATCAAATTCAATCATTTCTTTGCCCCTCTAAAGTTAATCGCTGAGACCGGCCGTGAAAAAACGGCGGCGGACAGGCGCATCCGTTATTTTTGCGCCTTCCGTACGCCGTTGCGTTATTCATTCAGGACGGAAACCTTTTATCCGACGAACGGAACGAGGATACCGGCAATCAGAACCGAGACCGACGACACGGTCGCAAAGCCAGCCACCAGGTACTTCGGGAGAATCGCGTCAAGAATCACCTCGCGCTCCGTTTCAGTCTCACCGACCGCTTTGGCGACTTCGTTCGCGATCAGATAAGTCGCCGGGAAGCCGAGCAGCTGGCAGACAGAAACCGCAAGCGCCATATTCTTCGACCCCAGAATCTTCCAGAACGGAAGAAGCCAGAAAGCGAGATAGAGCACGACAAAGACGGCCGCGAAAATGATGAGCGTATTGACGCCAAGCCCCAGGAGCTGCGAAGGCTTGATCGTTGCGAGACTCGGAATAATCGTCGCGAAGCAGGCCACATTGAAAATACCAAGCGACTTCGCGTGAAGCAGGATGTTCTTCGGCACGAGCCCCAGAGAAGTCACGATGACACCGAGAAGCAAAGCCCAGATCGGAGCAGAGATGTGAGTCATCTTGCCGATCACAAAGGAGAGCCAGGCGAAGAGCGCCGTAATCGCGAGGGACACGAAGACACCGTAGTACTTCTTGTTGCGTTCGAAGAAGTTGGGATTCGACAGCGTCCCGTCCTCCTTCTTCGGCACTTCTTTCTTGTATTTATTCACGCCGGTCTTACGGAAATCTGCGACCACTGTTTCCGCTTCCTTGATGCCGAAGTGGGAGGCAAAAGGCGTGCCAAAGAATTTCTGCACAGCGTACACGATCGTACCGAGGGCCGCGGCCAGAGCAAAGCCATGCTCAAGAGCAGCAGTCGTCATGATCTGGGTCGCCACAATGCCGCCATTCACGATCGGGATCGTGACAAGCGCTTCATTCTTGCCGATCACCGGGATCAGAGCGAACCCGGTCACGACAACGAGCGCCATCGCGATGAAGGACACGGCGAGCGTCCGCCACTCATCAATCAGCTCACGGAGATTGATGGTGGTGCCAAGCGAAAACACAATGAAGAGAATGGCCCACTTGCCGAAATCCGCTAGCCCCGCCTGCTTGATGATGTCAGGCGGGATGATCCCCGTAATAAAGGCAATCAGGAAAAGAAGGAGGCTCACGAAAACGGAGGAAACCTTCGCCTTGGTAAGCACTGAGAGAAAATCTCCGATGCCGAAGAAGAGCAGGCATATAAAGAGATAGAAGAACATATTGTTGAACATGACAGCCTCTTATTACAGGGTTCGGGACCCTTTTTTCGTAGACGCACGGAGATTGGGCTCCATTCGTCCGGGGGATCGTTATAAAGATGTCCTTCAAATATCTTACGTATTCCCAAAAAGAAACCCGGCCTGAAGTTACTCAGTAGTCCCTAGGCGATACGGTACTAGATCATGTTTTCTGTAGTCTCTGACCGTTTTTTCTGTTCCGGATTTCTCCCATTCCCAAAACTAGGTACGGCTGAACTGCGGTATTCTTCTCCTTTCGGATGACCAAACAACCTTGGATCAAGAAGGCAAAATAATTCCATGTCCAAACGCTTGACTGAAAACAAACCGTCTGACACTCCCGTTACCGCGGCCCGCCCTGTCAAAAACACTGATACCCTGCCCCGCCGGATCGCGTCCTGGCTGGGTCTGCTGCTTCTTATTGCCTTCCCCGGAGTCACGTATTTCATTGAGCCGCGGTTCGGTGTCGCGGCCTCTGCCTGCCTTCTGATTCTCGCGACGCTGCTTCGGATTCTCTATAAGCCGAACGCCCTTACCGGAATCATGGCGATGGTCACGGCGATTCTTGGGATTCTTGTCGCCCTGTCGCAGAGCCTTCTGATGCTGAAGTTCTGGCCGGTTCTCGCGGTGATTCTCGTGATCCTCGCGCTCTTTATCGGGCTTGGAAAGGATGACGGCATGGTCGCCAAGGCGGTTGCGGGCCCGGAAGGCGCGAAGACGGATCCCCAGCGGGTCTACGCCCGGAGTCTCTCCTACGTCTGGATCGTGCTCTTTGTGTTGCTCGGCGCGGTTGCCGCGCTGACCTGCTTCTGGGGCAATCTCAAGTCATGGGCTTTCTGGAATGGCGGTGTCGCCTGGTTTGTCATCCTGATTTTCTATGGCACGGAGCGAGCCGCCCGGGGCTTTATTCTTCGGGATCTCGAGCGCCAGGCGGAAAAGAACCGCGAGACGCTGCGGCAGATGCAGCAGAAGTAAAACGCTTCAGCTCTGACGGCCGGATGCCGCCAGAGTTTCGAGCATCTCAGGCTCCGGACGCCACAGCGCGACCGGAGCCTTTCTTGAAAGCGTGGTCACCCGCATCCAGCCGTCCGTGAGGTCCGTACTGACCACCATGCCGCGGATCCGCGGCTCGTGATCTTCCCAGTAAAACTCTCTCGGGCAGTCCGCCTTGACAGCGCACTCGTACGCCCCCCAGGCCCTGAAAAACGCGGTCCCGATATCCGGCTCCGCTTTGACACGCGCCGCTGTCTCGTGATTAAAGGCTACGTCCGCGTAGCGAAGGAGAGGGCGCGAGAGATCTATTTTCTCGAGATCCGCCGCGCAGATTTCTGAGTCAACGAGGCACGCCACGCGGTTTCCGCTATGCGTGATCGATGTCCGAAGCACACCGTCCGGAAGCACGATCCGGGGAGCGCGGGGCGGATCCTCAACAATCTGAATCGAATGACGCGGAATATCGGGGTACAGCTTCTCAGCGAGCAGCCGGATCAGAACCCGGGCCCAGATATGCTGGTTACGGCGGAGAGGCTTTGTGAAACGCGCTGCCCGCGTGAGCTGCTCATCCGAAAGAAGCCCGAGACACTCAGGTGTCACAGGTCTCTCAGTGATCTCAATCTCCGCGTAAACGGGAAGTGTTAGACGGCTTTCCATCTGCCCTGCTTAGTGGGTCGTATCAAGCCTTGCGGTACCCGTGAAGCGGCTCGCACCGGAATTCACTTCAGCGATATCTCCTGTTCCCTTCTTCCAGAAGAAAATCCGCCCCTCGTCAGACGTGAGGAGCCGGTCGCCGACCTTAAGCAGGATCGGACCCACGCCCTGAACCTTGGCGCCGCCCGTCACCTCAATCCACTCCCGGCCGTCTCCGGGCGCGGCGGCTTCAGCTGTCGCGGTCAGCGCACCGGGCTTTACAGCGCAGACCGGAACCGCGGTTCCAGGTGTCATCGAGCAGCGGCGGACCGGATAAGTCTTCCCATCCGGAGCCTGCAGCGTACCATCACCCGCGAGTCCCTCCGGGAAGAGCGTAATGCGGAGATCCGGGATCAGATCCTTTGCCTTCGCCTCACCGATTCCGCCGTCTGTCCGGAGGTTATCAATCGACGTGTAAGCCTGCCAGGTTTCTGAGGCCTCCGGGATCAGCGGCATCGGCTTTGCTTCGGGCACCCGGAATTCGTACCCGGCATGCGTTTCAATCCACTGCCGGAGCGTCTGATGAAGCGTTGCTCCGCCGCTCGGTTCCGTGACATTGATGAACGCCGCGTCCACCTCGCGGATCGCGATCAGGAAGTCCCGCTTACCGGGCTCTGCCATATTGCCGATATCGAGCGCGATCCCGGGGACATCTCCCGGGAAAGCCACACTCTTCACGCGAAGCTGAATTTCGTCCGTTCCGGATCCGACAGCACCCGGGGCTGAAACCATCGTGCTTTTCGCCTCTTCAAGCCACTTCGAGACCGGTTCAACGCCGGACGGTGTTTCGATACCCACGCGGGTTGCCATCGCTTCTGGAATCCGAAGGACCAGCCTGCGGCTCAGAATCGAGGAGTCTTTGTTCCGGGCGTCGAGCGTAATCAGAATCGCAGGGCTCCCGTCATCGATGCCCTGACCCGTGATCACGAATCCAGGCTGCATCGGCACAGGAGCCGCGGCCGCCGCATCGAATTCTGTCGAAAAGGATGTCGTGGGATCAGGTGACTGCGCCTGGACAACCGGGGCCGGCTGCTTTACGTCAGAGGTCGAAAGATCCGTCACCGGGGCGGTTCCGGGAGTTACGGTCTGAGAACCCGCCCCCGAAGTCTCACCACTCCCAAGAGGGGGCTGCCAGATCGGCACCGGAGTCTCGCAGCCTGAAAGGAGAAGCAGAGCAGCAGCTGCCGCGGCTGCGGTACGAGAGACACAGGAAACTTTCTTCATCGTTTTCTCCTTAAATAGACTGTTCACGGACGTTCTGAATCGGGATGGAAACCTTTCGGGCTATTTCGCGGCGGAAGCGCTCTGAGAGGCTGCCGGGCTCTGAGAAGCCGCGGCGGCCGACGCGGGAGCTGACTGCGTCAGAGGCACCCCGAACCGGGGACCGTCCTCCTGGAAATAAAGCACCTGCGTCTTCACGACCTGCCAGATGCAATAAAGCACCACGATCGCTGCGATGACCCGAAGCACCTCGAAAAAGATCCGCTTCAGTTTTTCGTCGTCCAAAATTCCTCTCCCTCTTGATTCCGGGCTCTCAACGGCCCCTATCAGAATAATCCCTTATTTTACCTGCTCACGCCTCAGGACTTCCCGAGACTGATCGGCGCTTTTGCTTTTGGCAACACAATTGTCATCACGCAGCCGTGACCGATCGCGGTGTTCGGGGCCGCCATGGCGTGGCCTTTATGGCGCTCGGCGATATTCGCCACAATGGAGAGCCCAAGCCCCATGCCGGACATTTTCCCCGTGTGAAGCGGCTCAAAGAAAAGATCCGCCTTTTCCTGCGTGAGTTCGAGCCCGTTATCCGCGACTGACAGATGCCACATGCCGTCAACATCCTTAAGCGAGATATGGATCTGCGGATCCGGGCAGCCATGAAGCGCTTCTGACGCGTTTTTCAGAAGATTCAGAACCGCGAGCTGGATTTCCCAGGCATCCACCTCAGCCCAGGAGTACGGTAGGCAGGCGAGCGTAATCGGCGGCGCGTCAGGATAGATATGGTGGAATTCCTTCGCGGCCTTTTCGAGCACCGGCTTCATATCGAGTACCTGCATCACAGGATCCGGGTGTTTCGCGTAGCCGCGGACGCGGTCAACAATCTCTGACGCCCTTGTGCCCTGCCCGACGATTTCCTCCAGCGCCCCTTCAAGCACCTTGGGATCCACGGGACCGCGGTGAAGGCGCCGCAGAAGACCGTTACCGAAATTATTAATGGCTCCGAGCGGCTGCTTCAGCTCATGCGCGATCATGGAGGACATCTGACCGATGATACCGGTGCGCTCAATCGCGGCGATATGCTCGCGCGACGCCGCGATTTCCTGCTCGTAACGCTGCCGCTCCTGCATTGACTTCCGAAGCGCGAGGGTCTTCCGGCGCACCATCATCTGAAGCACTGCGGCGTATGACACCACCATCAGGATAAAAATCAGGGCGACCGCCACCTCAGCCGCGTTTTCCTTCACAAACCGCTGAATGCTCCACTGCGCGAGATACTGATACGGTCCGATCTTCAGGCGATAAAAAACGTCAAGAACGCTCTGCATGGAAGCAGGCAGCGCCCACTGCGCCTCTTTCCCGGTATGCGGCATCAGGTAGAGCGCGGTCGCCATCGTTTTCTGGGTATTCCCGTCTGTCTTCTGCAGCGACGCCACGGTGAGAGACGGGAAAACGTCTGTTGAGTGAGAGCACTGAAGCTCAGTTTCACGCCTGGGATTGATGATCCGGAAGTCCGAGAGACTGATCTTCTTCTGACGGTCTAGCGCTTCAAGAACACAGGCCGGAAGAATTCCGGCCGCGGCTTTCCCGGACAGCACGTCGCGCGTCACATTTTCGTACGGGGGGCCCGTGCAGGTAGCCCGGCGCGTAGCCGCGGCGCGAGAGCTCATAAAGCGGCACCAGATACCCCGGGAAAGAATCCGGACTGATCGCCGCGACCGCGTGATCACCGAGCTGCGCGAGCGACTGCACATCAAGACTCTGCGCCTTCGTAAAGAAAACCGCGGAGGCCACACTATTCACGTCACGCGCTTCGACAGGCCAGAAAGACGCAATCAGACGGAGATTGTTTTCCATCTGCGCCTGGGCAATGAAGTCTGACTGCCCGATCACGAAATCCACATCACCGTTCCGGATCGCCTCGGCGAGTTCCCCTCGGGTGAGGGTCACTTATGATTCATAAGATACTTTTCCATGTAGCATCTTTACAATA
>OGML01002747.1_pt1 | contig 11845 bp, 12 predicted proteins | sample 1572951 | NCBI WGS metagenome assembly OGML01 (sample SAMEA2581883, study PRJEB24529) | metagenome | biome: Human gut stool | place: China | collected 2011 | reverse complement strand
TAAAGAACTACGGTCTTTTTTAGAAGATAGGATTATTAAAAATCAAGCGAATACTACTTTGAAAGAGCATGAGAATCAAGCATTTGAGGAAATACATATACTCCTTGAGGACACAGAGGTACCCGAAACATTAGAATGGTCCTATTTTGCACCTTTTGATGGATTTAAGAAGTTGTTGACAGAGATGAATGTTAATGAATATCAGTTGATGATTGACCGAGAAGGGAAAAAATCGCATACATTGAATTCTGCAATGGATGTAGGGCTTGAAAATGTCACCGAAGAAGATTCTAAGGATTATGTTGGAATCAGAATGGCTGATTTGCTTGTTGGATTAATATCTCGATTGATGCAATCATTGAAGATATCATTAACCGGAAATTATAAAGAAGGGGAAATTAAGAAGACTCTTTTGGATTCTGGTTGGTTTGCATTGAATCAAAGACAGCTTGATTTGTATAAAAAATTATATCGGGTAATTTGTGAGAATAATGACTATTGGTACAAATCTTTTTCTGGAATTTATTCGGATGATTTGGTGGCTTTTGTAGCACTTCTTCAATTTGTGAATCATTTTTCAGATGCAGATGAGATTCGTAATAGTAAGATAGAAATGCAACCAGAATATTATAATGCTTTTGTCTGCGAGAGCTTGAACGAACGTTATAAAATAATGAGGAACAAATTACCGATTGATCCTATAGTAGAAGATGGCAAAGATTATTTTTATAATCAAAGAGGTGCAAAGGTTTATAAGGATATTAACAAGCAACCTATGTTGCCATTACATAGTGGACAGAATGAGTTTTATGTTCTTTCAGTTGGATTTGCACAGAATGGAACTCCATTAGTAACAATCTCTGAAAATGATAAGCCGATATGTTATAGGTTGCCGGAGGATTATGGAGAATGGGCAATGAATGTAGTTGGAATGGCTAATATGGGTGAAAGATTATTCCCATCTAAAGTAGTGTTTTCGTTAATTGATGGAAGGTATTGGGTTGATATTTTATAACTTTTAGGGAGTTCAGTAATTTATATTTATAGTATTAAAAAGTAGGTGAATAGATGGAAAAAATTTTTTCATATAATGTAGATATAGATAAAACATCATATATGAATTGGAGAACCCGACTGCATCAACCGATTCATGACATGATGATTATTGCTGACGGATATATGAAGGCAGCGATAATGCTCGCACAGGACTGTTTGCAGGACAATATGGATAAGAAGGCTGATATTGTGGTTTTCCCAATGTTGTTTTCGGCAAATCATGCAATAGAGTTGTACCTAAAATCTATAAACTGGTCTTTGAATATGTTGCTTAATGCGAAAGAGTCCTTTTGCGGAGGGCACGATATCAGGCAGATATGGAATATAGTAAAAAAACGTATGATAAGTTTTGAATCCGATGAAGACCAGAGAAAACAATTTAAGGAAATGACAAAAGAACTGGACGACTATATTTTAGAATTATATGACAAAATAGATAAAGACCATAATGCTAATGCAAAGATGAAAAATATGGATTTTTCACGGTATCCGTTTAATACCGATGACGAATATCATTTTTATATCGAAAATTATGGAAATGAAGTTGTTGATTTAGAGATGTTTGTGGAGGTATTCAAAAAGATAGACTATAATTTAAACTGTATTGCTGGATATTATGAAGAAATGGCAACATTTGTTCCAGATTATGATTGAGAGAATGCATCGTAATAAGTTAGGATATATATCTGTATAAAAAAAGTGTTCACTATGTGAAGTAAGGATAGGAGGAAAGCATGAAAGTAATAGACGCTAACACATTTGTAAATAGTTTTAAAATTAAGCCGGATAAAAGTATGTCTTTCCTCTTGGGAGCGGGAGCATCTGTATCATCTAATATTCCATCAGGTGGGCAAATGGTATGGGATTTTAAAAGAACGTTGTATTGTACAGACAATAACATTCGGACAAGTTTGTATGGTGATTTGTCTAAGGAGAATGTACAGAAGGAGATACAATCATACTTTGACGGTCGAGGGGGATACCCGGAATTATGGTCGCCAGAAGAATATTCATTTTATTTTGAAAAGTGCTATCCGTCAAGAAGTGATCGAGAGTATTATATTCGAAATAAAGTACGAGATATAAAACCGTCATTGGGATATTTATGTATGGGGGAATTGATAGTCAATGGAAAAATAGATTTAGTTTCAACGACTAATTTTGATGATTTAGTACAAGCTGGTGTTCATTCAATTAATCCAGGGTTTTCAATTAAAACAATATCATCTGCGGTTAGCAATAGTGTCGGATTTGCGTTGAATGAGGGATTTCCTAATATAATAAAGTTACATGGAGATTATTTATTTGATAAATTAAAAAACACAGAGTCAGAATTGCAAAAGCTAGAGGATAAAATTGCAGATATCTGGAAGACCTCTATAAAACAAAATGGATTAATAGTTATAGGATATGCTGGCAATGATAATTCTGTTATGTCTGTATTGGAAGAATTAATCAATGAAGGCGGTATAAAGAAAGGGGTATATTGGTGTAAACCAAGAGGCAGTAAACTTAGTATAAGAGCATGCAAGTTTATGGAGAACGCATGTAATGTTAATGAACAGTCAGCTGTGGTTGAAATTGATGGTTTTGATGACCTCATGTATAGTCTATATTTGGCTATGAATTTGGAAAATACCAATATTGATGAATTATGGAAGGGGCATGATAAAAAACAAGAGATTTTATATGATGCGATAGGAAGGCATACAGCATCAGCAATTACTAATGCATTATCAGCAATACAGTTTCCAAGAAAATGTTATGTATTTAGTTCAAACATTACCACTTGGAAAGAATTACGGGCAATAACAAATAATTCTTGTGTTGCTATTTTACATAAAGGAAAAGTATGGGCATTGGGTAGCAAAAACGGAATTTTAGAGGCTTTTGCAGATAAAATCATTAGTGATATTGAGGAAATGGATATTCCAATATATATGATGAAATTGGAACATTCGGATGTTATTGGTATGTTTTATAAGATTATAGAAAATAATTTGTTAAGCAAAGGCTTGTCTTCATTTGGAAAAAATAAGTACTTTGATAGAAATAGCAGGCGATTAAGAAACGGTTATTTTGTTTATGATGCAATTAAAATAGCGCTATCATTTGTTGAAGATAATGTAGTTATGAATTTATTGCCTACAGTACATGTATTAAAAAGTGACGGATCTCAATTAGATAGATTTGCGTATCAGAATATTGTAAACAATGAAATGTCAACACTATATAATAAGCAGATGAATGAAAAGGTAGAAATATGGGTACAGAAATTATCAACGAACAGGAAATTAATCTTTGAATTAGGAAATGCTATATTGGAGTTTAGTACACAACGAATTCGATTCGCAGGAACAGGCAGCATTGATAAATGTTATCAAGCAGAGGAAACTGAACTTGCTTTTGACTATGAAAATGACAGTTGCATTGCAGTCAATCAATTAAAAGGTTTAATTAATTATGGACCATTAGAATCATATGCTAATCGAAGTGTACGATTAGCAGTGCTGTCGCCTAGAGAATGCGCAGCAGATATATGGAGGCACTTAAATGAACTAAATAAGCACCATGCAACAACTTTAAAGCAGGATAAGGCATTTTTACCAGAATATATAGGATTTCAAGATGTTTTTAGATGTGGATTGAATATTCCAAATGGAAATGATACCAAAAGATTTAAGGGTTATTCTTTAAGCGATGCCTTAAAGGCATCTGCTGAAGAGTTTTTTAATGGAATTTGTCGATATATTGATGTGATGGAAAGAGAAAAGCATGAATTTGATGTTTTGGTAATCTATATTCCAAATCAGTTAAGTAAAATGCGAGAACTGAAAAATGAAAATGTTTATTTTGATTTGCATGACTCACTAAAAATATATTGTGCAGGAAAAGGTATTGTTACACAGATAATAGAAGAAAGATCAGTCCATACTAATAGTGATATGGCAAAGATTATGTGGGGGCTTTCCACGGCTATATATACAAAGGCTGTTGGAAAATTGTGGAAACCAAAGATGACAAGATATGACACGGCGTATATTGGATTAAGTTATGTACAATCAATAAAGAATAATGAAAAAATATCAATTGGTTGTAGTCAGTTGTTTGACTCAGAAGGAAATGGAATGGAATTGTACTTACGTCCGTTAAAAGATCCACAGATTATACAGAAAAATCCGTATATGAGAAGTGGAGATGCTTGCCGCCTTATGAACAATTTGAAAAGAATTTATGACGAGTCGGTTCCTTTGCATAAACTAAATCGAATTGTAATACATAAGACAACACATTTTACAAAGGAAGAAATGGAAGGAATAACAAAAGGACTTGCAGGTGTGGATAATATTGAGCTACTGCAAATTCAAGAATTTTCTGCGTGGCGGGCTATAAGATTTCAGAATGATGTTGCAACACCATTTCCGATTCAAAGAGGAACGGTTATTCCACTTGATAAAGATACATTTTTAATCTGGACACATGGAAGTGTTCAGCATGATGAATTGGCTGGAAAAAATTTGAATTATTACAAAAATGGTAGAGGAATACCTGCACCATTATTGGTAAAAAGATTTATGGGAAAATCATCGGCTCTAGAATTGGTCAATGAAATTCTAATGCTTACTAAAATGAATTGGAATAGTGGGGACGGATTATACAAAATATTGCCTGTAACGCTGGATTTTGCTAAGGCATTGTCCCGTGTTGCTAAGCAAGACTTAGTGGTCTATGATAGACCGTATAATTTTAGATATTTTATGTAAGGATTATCAATAATCAAGAATGAAATCTGTTTAAAGGAGTGGCATCGAATGATTGATATATATACAGAAAAAAAAGAGTCAAAAGATTGGATTCTTCAAAATGACTTGTATTTCAATTTGAATACAAGTAATGAAGAAATGTCTGAAAATGAAATAAACCTCATTCAGCAAGTGGATGAGGCAAAACTGACACCAGATAAGCACATTGAAACGAGATATGGATTGGGCACAATACGTAATTTATCATCTGGATGTAAGACATTACTCAATATTGTAAAGCATCCTGATAAGGTGGTGTGCGTAGAGGAATGTGGTCCAAATGTATTAAAATTTATATTTGCGATGGATGATATAAAGATATATATGTCACGCCCTACACTTGCAGAGATTCCGGATGATGTAGAAATCAGGTTTAATGATAAAGATATAGTAACCGGTAATTCAGGATACAATGCTTGGTGGAGTAAAGAGTATGAAAGGAGAGATGCAGATGATCTATAAGAATATTACATTTAAAGCAGATCCATTTTCATACGATTTGATGTTTGATGACAGAATAACTCTTGTTGGTGGAGATAGTGGCACAGGTAAAACAGTTCTGTATGAGATGTTAGAAGACTTAAGATTTACCGATGAATATAAAGCGATTAAATTGTTTAATTACAAATCAGATAATCTTTTAGAGGCAGTTAAACAGTGTAGGGATAATTTTATTGTGATTGATAATGCGGATATTTTGATTGATGATGATATCAGGAGATTCATCAATTTTGAGTTTTCCAATCAGTATATGCTTTTCTTAAGAAATTGTGATGGGCTCAATGTATCGGATAAGAGCTTTAAAGTGTTGAAACTTGAAGATAACAGGATAACACTGGAAGAGGAGTTGTGATATGAAATATTTATGGACAGAAGATACAGGTGCAGGACTTCACTTCTGGCAATTGATTAACCAGCTTTTCTTTGATAATGAACTCGCAATCGAAAGTAAAGAAAGCAATCAAGGAATATTGGATGCATTGTCAGATTTAGAAATTAAAGCGGATGACAAGTATTATATTGCATTTGATTATGTGGTTGACAATCAGGATATTCGAAATAAGTATCGTATGCTGAAATCAATATCAGAGAAGTCAGGAGGTAAGGTTATAATTCTTGATATGATTTGTTTTGAGTATCTAATTCTTGCATTTGACAAGCTGGTTACTTGGACGGGCACCGGTAAGGCAGATAAAATCAAGATTCGTGAAGACGTTTTGTCGGCAATTGAGGAACATAGAATAAATTTGTCAAAGATTGATGACGAGAAGACTTTACAGTATTTGGCTAGTTTTAAGAGATATTCTACAGAGCGAGTGATGAAATCACTGGTAGGCGAATTTACACAAAACGAGAAGTGGTCTGTTAAAGGTCCACTTATGGGTGAATGTTGGTATAAAGATTGCTGCGTATCTGAACATCCGGATAGTCTTAGGTGTGGAAAGCCAGAAGTTGAAGGTGGAAGTGAGAAGATGCGGATGTTGATGCAGTCGGAAACAGTCAGAAAGGTACTGCAAGTAGTAAATTAGGTATTATAAAAGTGAAAAGGAGGAGGCATTATGGAAAATGTAGGGTTAAGATGGTATAAATGCGATTTTCATTTACATACAATGACTAGCAGTTGCTATCAGAATAAAGATAATGACACAGTTAATGATTGGATTACGGAAGTAAAAAATAAAGGATTAAATTGCATTGCAGTTACAGACCATAATGATTATAGAGAAATTGATGAAATAAAAAAGCTTGGAGAGGAAAATAATATAGTTGTATTTCCTGGTGTTGAATTATCTTGTGACACAAGTAAAATTCACATTTTGGTATTATTTGATATAGACTGTGATGGTAATACTGTACAAGAATTTTTAAATCAGTTAAAGATATTTAAATCAAATCTTGGGGATAGTGGATATACAGCAGACGGAGATATTTTTCATGCATGTGAAACTGCTCAATCAATGGGCGCATTAGTAATTCCTGCACATATAGATGAATTTAGTGGACTCTCAGATATGAGTCATGATAATATATGTAAGCTTTTAGATAGAAAATATATTAATGCTGTTCAAGTGGTCAATAATGATATTTGGGATAATTACGCTAAAGAAGGAATTGCTATGATTTCAAAAAAATTAACTGAAAAGTATGGAAAACCAATATCAGAGGAACAAGCAAAGAAATGGCGTAAAGTATATGAAATGGCAAAAAATATAGATGTCCCTATGTTAAGATTTTCAGATAATCCATTTTCGGATAAATCGTCAAAACATGGATTGTGGGGAATAGGAAAATCGTATACATGGTTAAAAATGTCCCAGACTCCTAACTTGGAAAGTGTAAGACAAGCCTTAATTTCATATGATATGAGAGTTAGGAAAGATGTAGAGTGTTCTAATATACCGGATAAGCAGCCAGATATGATTATCAGAAAAATACAAATTTCTGATTGTATTTTGAATGAAAAAGAAGATATAAAAATTTCCTTTAATCCGCAAATGAATACAATTATTGGAGGTAGAGGAAGTGGAAAATCTTCAATAATTAGAACTATTGCTGGAGCGATGAATTCATTCTCTGGCGAAAATTTAAACGTTATATCAGAAGAACAGAAAAATTTTTATAAAGAAAATGGTAAGTCAAAGAGTAGTGGAACAAGAAAGGGAATATTCAAAAGAACATCTCAAGTTTCAGTATTTATTGAACGCTTGAGTGATTTATATAAAATAGAAGTCACCGATATTAAGGGAATGGAGAATCAGACTAGAAAATTATTTAAGTATATTGATGGAGAGTGGAATGTCATAGAGGATGAGCATTTTCTGGATTTATTTAAAGCACAAATATTTACGCAAAAGCAGATTTATGAACTTGCAATGGATTCAAATTCTTTAATGGCAATTATTGATGCAGATATAAAAGAATTACCACAATGTTTATCTGAGAAGGATGCTGCATTAAATAATTTAGTATCAAAGGCATTGGAGATTAGCAATAGTAAACGAATAATTCTTGATAAGCCAAGATTGGAAACAGAATTATTAGATATTGAGAGCCAAATTTCTAAATATGAAAAAAGTGGTATTTCTGACACACTTAAGGAAAAACAATTATTTGATGATCAGGAAAAAGCTCTTTTATCTTATATTGACAGAAAAAAGAATAAAATAGATGAAATAAAGAAATATTTGGATGAAGTAGCTATAGCATATGATGATGTGACAGATTCTGAAATAAAGTCGCTATTGGAAGAAGATTTGAACGAGTTTAAGTTAGATATTAATCGTTTGAATCAATTTTGCAATGAAATGTTATCGAAAAATGACAAGTTATTTGAAAAAGTTGATAATACTGAATGGAAAAAGAAAAGAATAGCAATTCAAAATAAGTATGTATCAGTTATGCAAAATCTACAAGATAATGGATTGGATACTGTTAAGCTCGATACTCTTATGGAGCAGAGAAATAATAAGAAAGAAGAAATTGATAGGATTCTAATCAAGGAAAAGGAATTATGTAAACTAGAAGCGGAATATGAATCATTAGAAAGTGTGTATAGAAATAAAGTTGATATAATATATAAACTAAGAAATGATTTTATTCAAGAAGTTATTGGTAATGATAAGAATGTTAAGTTCCAGTTATCTAAGAATAGGAACAGAAATTCATTTATTAACACTTTGAAAGCTATTATGCAAAAGGAAATTACATCTGTAGATGATGATATTAATGAACTAGCGGATTTATATTTTAAAAAAGAAGATGGAATTGAAAAGTATAAAAAAATGCTCATATCTATTAGAAACAAAGAAGATCAGAAATCATTAAGTAAAAAGACAAGAGATATTATAACAAGTATAGCAGAAGACTCGTTTGCAAGAATGCTTGCGTTTATACCAGATGACGATTTGATTGTATCTTATAGACCAGAAAAGGCAAAAAAATTTATTCCTTTATCAAATGCATCAGCGGGACAAAAAACAACTACGATTTTGACATTTTTGCTTGCTTATGGAAATCAACCGTTATTGTTGGATCAGCCAGAGGATGATTTGGATAATAGATTAGTATATGACTTAATAGTTGCTAGACTTAAGGTTGCAAAATCGAAGAGACAAATTATTGTTGTTACACATAATGCTAATATACCAGTGAATGGAGACTCTGAATATATTATTTCGATGGACTCTGAAACAGATATTATTCAAGTTAATCAAACAGGAACAATGGATGATGAAAGTATAAGACAAGAGATTTGTGATGTTATGGAAGGTACAAAAGATGCATTTGAAATGAGAGCAAAAAAATATCATTTCCATATCAAGGAATAATTGAATATTGCATATACGCAAGTTTAATATTATAATATCCTTGTGGCAACAGTTTGGCAACAACCATTCAGTAGGTCAAAATAAATAGTGTAATTGATATATTAATATGCCCCATACTCAATCAAAACTTAACTAAAATAAGTTAAGTGCAACCTGGGGCATAATGAGTTTGAATAATGTAAAAACAGCAGGAAGCCTTGAAAATCAAGGTTTCCTGTTTTCTTCGTCTACAAAATGTCGCTAAAAAGTGACGAAAAGTTATAAACTGAGTATGGTAAGTCTGAAGGTAAGGCTTTTCGGAGATCTGTTTATATTGCCTAATATATTAGCATTAATGAATACACTTATGGAAACGGATACAAAAGAAAGAGTCTCAAAAGAATTATTACTGGAAGCAATAGATGATTTTGAAAAGGATAATATTGAATCAGGGGAGTGCATTTCTGAATGGAAAAGTAAGGTGGCTGCAGAAACAGAAATGATTACAAAGAAAGCAATGAAAAAAATTTTAAATATGCGCACAGGGATTGCATCAAAATTCAATAGGTTTTTACATGAAAAGTATGGAGTCTGGATTGATGGCGAGCTGAGGAAAGGGGAATTTGAAGCGACTTATCAAATTGGAAATCTTTTAAACATCAAGTACGAATACAATGAGAAAGACTACTTGGATGGACGTACATTTGTATATTATGTTGGGGCTAAGAGCAAGAGATTAGTATATCCAAAATACTTGTTGTATGCGTAAGGTGATTTCTATGGGAGATGAACTTGAATATGAGGGAACTCTTCCGTTGATGGCAGTAGAATTTGTGCGTAATAGTCAATATACAGTTCTTCCGTTTCCGTTCAAGTATTTGAGAGAATATATTGAACAGTGCTAATTTTAAAGATTCGGTTGTATTTCCTCTCCATACACTATGATATCCTTGTGGCAAAAGTTTGGAAACGTTCATTGGGTACTGAGTATGATAAGTCTGAAGAAGGTAAGGCTTTTCGCAGGTCTGTTTATATTATATAATAAAGACGAGTATATTATAAGAATTCGAGGCGTGATCATGAAGTTAAAGAATGTTGTGATTGTGGTAGACAATATAGAACAATCTGTCAAATTTTATAAGAATCTGTTTGGTTTACAGGTGATTATGAGACAGATTGGCAACGTAATAATGTCAGAGGGACTTGTATTACAGGATGCAGAGGTATGGCGTGAAAGTACAGGAATAGCTACGACTCCGCATAACAATATGACAGAACTGTATTTTGAAGAAAATGACATGGAAGGTTTTATTAAGAAACTTGAATCGTATGATCTTGCAATCCGTTATGTTACGGAAATGACGGAACTTGAAGGTGGACAGAAGGTTGTAAGGTTTTATGATCCGAGCGGAAATCTCATCGAGGTGCGTACACCGTTAAGAAATTATTAGAGGCGACAGATGTATTTGACGTAAGGGAGAATAATTATGAAACAAGAGACAATAGACAGAATTCGAAAATTTACGGAAGACAGAGACTGGGATCAGTTTCATGCACCTGCGAATCTCGCGAAGTCAATCGTGATTGAGGCAGCAGAATTATTGGAGTGTTTTCAATGGGCCGATGATGAATATGATCTGCAGCATGTGAAAGAGGAACTGGCTGATGTTATCGTTTATAGTCAGAATTTGCTGGACAAGTTAGGTCTTGATGTAGACGAGATTGTAAATATGAAGATGACAATGAATGAAGCAAAGTATCCGATCGAGAAAGCAAAAGGCAGTGCGGTAAAGTATGACCAGTTGTAACCGCTGAATTCACCTTGTGCAATTTTTGCACAAGGTGAGAATGCAAGTGGCGCAGTGGTGAAGCAATCAAAAGAAGGTGATCAGAATGGGGCTTTTTAAGAAGAAAAGTATTGTCAAGTCCTACGATAAGGAAAATAAGAGACCGGTAATCAAGGCGAGCATATGCAATGGGGAACAGGTTGCCGGTTTTAAGGATATCCACACGGGTAAGATCGAAGAGGTTATGCTGATCAGAAGTCGGGCAGATCTGGAGAATTTTAAAGCTATGTATGGAATCGATGAGGCGATAACGAAAGAATATTGAGCAGATAAAAGATGTCTGGAAAGGATGAAAAATGGTAAGGAAAATAGTACGTGATCCGCTTTTTCTTGCACAGAAATCAGTGGAGGCAACAGAAGCGGATCGGCAGGTCGTGACGGATTTGCTGGATACTTTGAAAGCGAATTTAGATCACTGTGTTGGGATGGCTGCAAATATGATAGGGGTTCAGAAGAACATTATTGTGGTGGCAGTGGGGCCGATACAGTTCCCGATGATTAATCCGGTGATCACGAATAAAGACGGTGCATATCAGACGGAGGAGGGATGTCTGTCGCTGGATGGGGTGCGTCCATGCACCAGATATCAGGAGATTGAAGTGGATTATCTGGATCAGAATTTTAAGAAACAGCATGGAAAATATTCCGGCTGGACAGCACAGATTATCCAGCATGAGATAGACCACTGCAATGGGATTGTAATATAGGACGCATGTAAAAAATTATTTTGCAAGGTAATAAAATCAATGAGAAGGAAGTTTCTTTTCATTGATTTTTTGGCTCTATGTCAAGTGTTGGGGTGTGATTCTTTGAATCACGCCCCATTACTGGA
>OGML01002740.1_pt1 | contig 11879 bp, 10 predicted proteins | sample 1572951 | NCBI WGS metagenome assembly OGML01 (sample SAMEA2581883, study PRJEB24529) | metagenome | biome: Human gut stool | place: China | collected 2011 | reverse complement strand
TTGTTCTTGCACCTTCCTGATTTGCGATAACGGTAGGTTTTCCACCTTCCATAACAGCTACACAACTGTTTGTTGTACCTAAGTCAATACCAATGATTTTACTCATAATGATTTCCTCCTCATCTAATATCTATGAAATACTTAGTTTGCTACTTTTACCATACTGTGTCTTACTACAGTATCTCTGTACATATATCCCTTCTGGAGTTCTTCTGCTACTACATTTTCTCCTAAGGTTTCATCCTCCACATGCATTACTGCGTTGTGGAAATTCGGATCAAATTCTGCACCGACTGCTTCGATCGGTGTTACACCTGCTTCCTCTAATACGGTAAGCATCTGGCGGTAGATCTTATCCATTCCGACAACAAAAGCATCTTCTTTGCTTTCTTCCGGAACAGCTGCAAGACCACGCTCGAAGTTATCAATTACCGGCAGGATCTTTTCTACGATCGTTTTGGCTCCCATATCGTACATCTGTGATTTTTCCTTTTCTGTACGCTTACGGAAATTATCGAACTCTGCCATCTGTCTTTTGACTTTGTCAGTAAGCTCTTCGATCTGCTCATCCTTTTTATCTTTTTTCTTTTTGAAAAAAGATTTCTTTTTATCTGAATCTTCAGAATCCGTATCAGCATTTTCTGCTTCTTCCGTATCTGCTGTCTCAGTTGTCTCTTCCGTGGATGTCACATTTTCATCCGTCTGGGTTTCAGAAGCATTTTCCTCTGTGGAATTCTCCATTGCTTCGTCTAATACCTCTTCATTCATCTCTGACATCTATGAACCACCTTTCTATGTCTGTTCCTTATCCTTGTTTAAAATTCCATCTAAGGAATTTTTCAAGGTTTTCAGGTTATCCATTACTTTCTCATAATCCATTCGCTTCGGTCCGACAATTCCTATCGTTCCACGAACGCCTTCGCCCAATTCATAAGTTGCTGTCACAACACTGCAGTCCTTCATGGTCTGTATCGGGCTTTCATTTCCTATATAAACCTGAATCCCTGTATTATCATCATCTAACAGGTTTTCAGTTACAAGGCTCGCTAACTGCTGTTTCTCCTCAAATGTGGAGATCAGCTCACTCGCTTTCTCCGAATCACTTAACTCCGGATATTTAAAGAAGTTGGTTGTTCCGCTTGTATAAATGCGGATGTCCTCATCCTGTCCCATCGTCTCTGCCACAGTATCAAGCACATCACTGATGATGTCACTGTGAATGCCTGCCTGCTCTTTCAGCTTTGCAATGGTTCCAAGATTGATCTCCTGCAATGCAAGACCATTTAAATTCGCATTTAACAGGAAATTCAGTTTTAACATCGTCTCATTATCGATTGGTTCACTGACCGGAATAATTTTATTCTTGACCAGATTTCCTTCGGTAACGATCGTTGCTAAGATCTGTTCTTCATTCATATTGGATAACTGGATGAACTTTACTTTATTCTTATGGAACGTCGGTGCTGTTACCATCGTTGCATAATTGGTATTGTTCGCCAGTATCTTTGCCACTTGCTGCAACACCTGATCCATCTTCTCCGTGTGTTCGATGACGAAACTCTTCATCTCATCGACCTCACGTTTTTTCTCTTCCATCAGATGATCCACATAAAAGCGGTATCCTTTGTCAGAAGGAATCCTGCCGGCTGAAGTATGCGGCTGTAAAATGTATCCAAGTTCTTCCAGATCTGCCATCTCATTACGGATCGTTGCAGAGCTTAAATTCAAATCGGTATACTTGGATATTGTTCGTGATCCAACCGGTTCGCCTGTCTCTAAATAGTTGCGGATGATTGCATCAAGAATTTTCGTTTTTCGTTCGTCTAACTCGAATTCCTCGTCCATTCTCTTCTCCATCTCCATACTCTGTAACTCTCTGTAAGAATCTGGCATCTGCCTTAGTTCCCAGTTACTTTTTATATCTGTTAGCACTCGTTATTGTGGAGTGCTAACATCTATGTACTTAAAATAGCACCATCATATTCTTTTGTCAACACTAATTTTTATAATTTCTGCGGTTTTATATTTTTTTTATAATTTTACGGTTTTATTCCTTTTTCTTCCTATATATATGAGGATCAATCCGATCAGAACACTGCCACTAACAACCACCAGATAACGCACCAGATGATTTCCTACATCCAGTCCCAGACTCTCCATGATCTTTTTATACCAGAAATATACCAGCATGTGTAAAAGAAAAATCTCAGTCGAGAGTTCACGCATAATCTTTGCCATTGCTCCCCGCTTATCGCTTACCGGACAAAAAGCGGCTGCCAGAAAAAGATTTGCCGTGACAAGAGGTGTCATTAGATACATATCATGGGATGATTCGCCAATTTTCTGAGTGACGATCCACTCTTCTAACATCATGAGTGCCAGAAAAACTATCGTATGCCATCCATAATCATTTTTTCTGATCCGGTCTGCCTTTACCCGGAACAAATATCCCATCGTCACAAACGGGAATCCAAAAAACAGGCCATTTCTTGCGGTGGCAAATACAGAAAGATACCATCTGATCTCATTTGCAGCCAGAGAAAGATCATCAAAAGCATGATGATAAGTGTTATGGCAGACTCCAGCCAGATATAATAGTACGGCAGCCACTACAATTCTTTTTACACTCCATTGAAAGTGCGTTGCAAGAAGATACAATAACAGTACCGCCACAACCGTTGCAAGAAGATACCATAGCTGTATATAAGAACCGATCAGAAAAAATCTTCTCGCCAGTTCTGACAAATTTCCGGCAGCACTTCTTTTTTTCTCCCAGAACCGGTCAATGATCGGAATCAGATATAACAGACTCCACCATACATACATCTTTATAATATGGAAAAGATATTTTTTTACCCTGCCTTTGTCCGCTATTTTTTCTCCCATAAAATAACCGGTACATACAAAAAAGAACGGCACTGCCATCCGGCAGATTACCTGCTGAAATTCGTGTGAAAATACCGGAGCAGCCTCTTCAAATGGTGGAATGTGAATGGCAACAACTAGAAATGCTGCTGCAAATTTCAGAAAATCAAGTGCCCTGTATTCATTTTTTTCCGATAGATATATCGTAGACATCTTAGATCCTTTCTTTCGTCCTGCCCTGTTCTTTTTTTCTCTTATTACCCGTTCTATATCTGAAAACAGCAATCCCGATCACCGACAGGATTCCAAGAGCACTTAAAATGGCACCCGTTTTTAAATATGGTGTACAATAAGAAAACTCGATCTGATGTTTTCCCGCCGGCACATCAATTGCCATATACATCGTATCTGCCTTTAAAACATCTGCTTCCTTGCCATCAATATACGCCTGCCATCCACTGCTGTATGGGATCGTCAGACAAAGCAATTCTTCCTGATCTGTCTCAAGAGTACCGGATATCCGGTTGGTATCCATGACGACCCCTTTTAAAACATTCTGTTTCAGTTTTTTTGCCAGACTATCAACCTGCTGCATCGGCTGACATACGATCTGCATCTCATCAAACCGGTAAGTCCCCTTTTCATGAAATGTCAGTGTAATTTCATCTGCTTTTTCATCACGATAGCCGGTATTGATCAGATAATCATCCACACCACTGTAAAAATTATTCTTTCTGGTAAGGAATGTAATCATCTTTGTAATCTTTCCACAGGTCACATCAATGTGCAGACGGCTCTTCGACTGTGTTAAGGTTTTTCCTTCCTCCGAAAACCCAAGTCCCTTTAATATAAAGTATGTTTCGCTCTCCGGCATCCCCTCAAAGGAAAGTGTGACCGACGCTTTCTTTTCTGTCGCTGTAAATCCCTGGTCTGTCAGTTCCACGTTATGCATATCCGTAATCTCATAAGAAATCTCTTTATCTGTAAATTCCATTCCGGTTTCCTTCTGAGCTAATGCAGCCGGAACCTTATCATCCTCCACAATGATTCCCTGTAAAAGTGCCTGCTGTTTTTTTGTTACATCCAGCTTTTCATAGATACTCCGTGGAATTACTGTACTGCCTGCGAATCCGACCGGCAGTACGGAATCATTCTCATAGGCATCGCATTTCACTTCATACTGTCCCCCCGCGCCAAGTGTTCCACGGTTGATACAGACGTTGTAACCATATGGACGCAGACCTTTGTTTCCGGATGGCACTACATAATAACGTACCCCGGACAGCACTTCTAACATTGTACGGGCATCAAAACCGGAATAACAGAAATCTCTTGTCTGGTTGATATACATTTCCCGCTGGAACTGGTTAATATCCGGGTTTGCGAGACTGAAATAATAAGATGTACCGTTAATACCAAGCTGCATTGCTGTATTTTTCCACTCCTCGGACTGCAGGGACTCGTAGCGGTATGTTGTATCTTTCGCATGATTTTTTACAAGACTGCCCGCCGCATCTTTTGTCAGCATGGAAAGTGCCTCCCCCTGTGTGGCAAATTCCTCCACATAACCGCCCGCCTGTGGCGCATATTCTGCCCATCCCTGATAGATCAGTTCCAGCATCACCACCACTAACAATGCCGCCTTAAAAACAAATTTTTCTTTCGTCTTTTTCCCGGTTCCGACAATGAGGACTAACAGCACGGAAAATAATAATAATGCCACTAATACATACTGTTTCTGATGCTTTCCAAGCACCTCCAAGCACAGGCAGATATAGGTGATCCCCGCCCAGAAAAGTGCTATTTTTTTCTTAAAATGCATCTCCATCATCTGTGGATACATTTTTACCGCAATAAAAGACACGAGCATAGAATATGCCCACATGTAACGGTTTACCACATAACTTCCACCATTCAACATTTTTCCCGCAAATGGGAACAACAGTAACAGCGTCATAAGTACAAATCCGGCACGCAGTCCCCTGTTTTTTCTTCGCCCAAGAAGAAGCAGCAGCACTGCCAAAAGGACGATTCCCGTATATCCCAGTTCACTCCAGTAGGTCGAACCTCCGATCAGGAATCCATAAAATAATTTCCGATAATAAGATAACGGATAAAGCAATGAAAACGTATGCTGTGCTCCTGCCCTTCCTGTAGATAATGTCATGGCAACAACCGGAAGCAGAATAATAGAAACAGATGACAGCGTTACAAACGAGTATGCCGCAAAACGCCATACCCAGTACCATACCGTCTTAAAAACCGGTTTTCCAAACAGCATCAGGTAACGAAGCAGGGCATAGATGGCAACAAAGATACAGATCATATAGGTAAAATAAAAACTGCTGACCGTTGCCACCGCAAGCATTCCCATATATAACCATGGTTTCTGTTTTTTATAAATTTTATCCACACCAATCAGGATCAACGGCAGATAAATCATCGGATTTAAAAAATACGGATGACGCACCGCAATGATAACCCAGAAGCAGAAATCATATACCATTGCCCCAAGTAGCGTAGAATAAGGTTTCTGTCCGTGATACCTGCAATATGCAGAAAATGCCAGTCCGGCAAAATAAATCCTTACCAGAACCATCGCATTGTAAAAAAGTTCCATATACTTTTCATCCGGCACAAACACCGATAAAAGATTGAGTGGATCACCGATCACATAATAATGAAGCGTCGTCAGCACATCTGAGCCAAGTCCGATATGCATGTCCCACAGCGGAACCGAAAGCCTGTGTTCTGTAATAAGCGTATCTATGATCGATAACAGCCAGGAACGGTAATAAAGCAGCGCATTGAAATGCTGCTGCAGGCCATCCGGAACCCATATAAAACTTTTTTTATTTATGATAAATACGGAGAATACCGCCCCCGCAATGATTGTAAAACATATGGTATATGCCAGAGCAAACCAGACTTTTTTACTGACGTTACCATCTTTATTCCGTAGGAATCTCATTTTTTAATTTCTCCCATAGAAAAAGACCAAAGCACATTGTCTCTGGTCTTTCTCCTGATCATATCTTTTCTTTTACCAGTTGAACTTCTCTGCGAAATAAGCATCCAGATCCTCGATCTTAATACGCTCCTGCTCCATGGTATCACGGTCACGAACCGTTACGGCACCGTCATTTTCAGACTCGAAATCGTAGGTTACACAGAACGGAGTACCGATCTCATCCTGTCTTCTGTAACGCTTTCCGATATTTCCTCTGTCATCAAATTCACAGTTATATTTGTGTGAAAGCTGCGCGAATACTTTCTCAGCACCTTCATTTAACTTCTTGGATAATGGAAGTACACCGATCTTAACAGGGGCTAAAGCCGGATGGAAATGAAGAACCGTTCTCATATCCGGTTTTTCCTCTGTTCCGATATTTTCCTCGTCATAAGCAGCACATAAAAATGCTAAAACAACACGGTCTGCTCCAAGTGAAGGCTCAATAACATATGGAAGATATCTCTCATTCTTCTCATCATCAAAGTAAGTAAGATCCTGACCGGAAGTCTCCTGATGACGTCCAAGGTCATAATCGGTTCTGTCAGCAATACCCCAGAGTTCGCCCCATCCGAATGGGAATAAGAACTCGATATCCGTTGTTCCCTTGCTGTAGAATGCAAGCTCAGCCGGATCATGGTCACGCAGACGCATTTCATCCTCTTTGATTCCAAGGGAGATCAGCCAGTCACGGCAGAAACCTCTCCAGTACTGGAACCACTCTAAATCAGTACCCGGCTCACAGAAGAACTCAAGCTCCATCTGCTCAAACTCTCTGGTACGGAATGTAAAGTTACCCGGTGTGATCTCATTACGGAAAGATTTTCCGACCTGTCCGATACCAAACGGAATCTTTTTACGGGATGTTCTCTGTACATTCTTAAAGTTTACGAAAATACCCTGTGCTGTCTCAGGTCTTAAGTATACGGTATTCTTTGCATCCTCAGTAACACCCTGGAATGTCTTAAACATCAGGTTAAACTGTCTGATTTCTGTAAAGTTGTGCTTTCCGCAGGTCGGACAGTTGATTTCGTGTTCGTCAATGAAATTCTTCATCTGTTCCTGTGTCCAGCCGTCTACAGAACCGCCTAAATCAAACTTATTCTCATCTGCCCAGTCTTCAATCAGCTTATCGGCACGGAATCTTTCATGACATTCCTTACAATCCATTAACGGATCAGAGAATCCGCCAAGGTGCCCTGAAGCAACCCATGTCTGAGGGTTCATTAAAATTGCACAGTCCACGCCGACATTGTACGGACTTTCCTGAACGAACTTCTGCCACCATGCTTTTTTTACATTGTTCTTTAATTCTACACCCAGATTGCCGTAGTCCCATGTATTAGCAAGTCCACCGTAAATTTCTGAACCCGGATACACAAATCCTCTTGCCTTTGCTAAGGCTACAATCTTTTCCATTGTCTTTTCCATTTCTAATCTCCATTCCTCCGCACCTGCGGCTCATTCTTCTCTATCCTTTTTCTTTTATGCGCTTACACTCCGCATAAACATGCAACAATTTTATACTATTTTCATCATTCTGACAAGACCATATTCTTCTTCTGAGCGGCTTTCTTACAAAGCCGCGATTACTATATATGGATATTTGTGCTGTTCACAGCGCAAATATCCGTGTGAACAATCTTTGATTTAAGGATTGTTCACACTAGTCTTCCCACGGACGGATTCTGTATGCTGCACCGATTTCATCACAAATCTTTTTACACTGTGCTTCCTGTTCGTGACTGATTGTCGTATCTACGGTTGTCATGACAACATGCGGTACGTATTTTGTACACGCTTTTGCAAATGAAAGCATCGCATCAAAGGATTCTTCCCCGAATTTACTTCTCACCAGCTTTAAATACTCCTCTTTTTCCGGATGGTTTAAGCTGACGGATACCGTGTCTACAAGTCCCTTTAATTCCGGTGCGATGTCACGTCCGTTAATCAGACTGCCTGCACCGTTGGTATTGATACGGATAGGCTTGTTATATTTTTCTTTGACAAATGCCGCAATCTCTTTTAACGCATCAAAACGCTCTGTCGGCTCACCAAAGCCGCAAAACACCACTTCGTTGTACTGTGTCATATCAAACTTTTCAAATTCTTTTTTTACTTCTTCCACAGACGGCTCTCTTTCCAGCCACAGTCTGTCGGATTCTCCGATTCTGTCCATCGTCTGCCTCAGACAGAACGTACAGGCATACGGACATTTATTTGTCAGATTGACGTACAGATTATTATGTACCTTATAAAGAATTTCCATCGTATAATCTCCTTTTCCATATCTTTATTTTAAGGTAGTGAGCAGTTCCTCAAAGCAGACACCGTCTGTCAGCGGAATGTCCATTTCCATAGATTTCAAAATACATTTTTTAATAAATGCGGAGGCTTTTTTCACCGAATCGTGAAAATCCACACCGTTGACCGCATCTGCCGCAATAATGGCACTGAAAATATCACCCGTGCCGGAACGGGACATCCCTGCCTTTTCGGTCTTGATAAAATAGCCCTCCTGCCCCATTTCATAACAGAAATTCGCCACATATTTCCCCTGCTGGATACCTGTGATAACAATTTTTTCCGGTCCTTTTTCCGCTAAACGCTCTGCCATATGGGTCAGCTCTTTTTTTGTCCAGCTTTCATGATATGCCATTCCGGAAAGGATACAGCCTTCTGTCAGATTCGGTGTTAAAATATCCGCATGTGTCACCAGCTTTTTCATTTCCTCACAGGTTTCCTGCGTATAGGTCGGATACATTTTTCCGTAATCGCCCATCACCGGATCGATAATGGTAATGTTGTCTTTTGTCTGAAACAGTGACAGAAAATGCTCCACAATCCGTATCTGACGTGCCGAGCCTAAAAAGCCCGTGCAGATGCCGTTAAACTGCAATCCCAGTTTCACCCACTCCTGCATATAGTCTTCCATTTTATCTGTATAATCATCAAAAAAGAAGCTTTCAAAGCCCGTGTGATTGGAAAAAATCGACGTTGGCAGTGGACAGCACTGAACCTTCATTGCCGAAATTACTGGCAATTCCACTGCAATTGAACAACGCCCAAACCCGGACATATCATTGATAACCGCTATTTTCTTCTGATGATTGTGTGACATATCTGACATATCCTTTATCCTCTTTTTATTCTTATTTCTGTACGGCTCTGCCGCAGTCCGTCATTTTACAGGCACATATCCGAAACGCGGAGCACGAACGTATGTCCGTGTCCTGTATCCCGGCTTACTTTACCCCGGCAGCATGGCTTCGGATTTCATCTGCTTATCCAAGTGCTTTGCACAGATACGCTTTAAAACCATTTTCAATTCCGTGAGTACATTTTCACTGACTGTAAACGTATACAGCTTTTCAAGCGGTGCAGTGACAATATACTGGAGCGTGTATACGGTAGATTCTTCTAACTGTATGCCGTCCGGCGTCTGTCCGTGACACGCATGGCAGTAAATGCCGTCCGCCGTCATCGAATACGTATCTAAGTCCTGTGTACCGCCGCAATTCTTACATGCAAACACTTCCGGACACTCGCCGTTTAAGGCAATCATTCTTAATTCAAAAATACATTTTACCAGTGTATCCGGAATCTTTTTGTTTGCCAGCGCCTTTAACGAAACATATAGGAGATTGAGCATATCTGCCGCATCAAGATTTTCCCTGCCGTAATAATCCGCAATCTCTGCAAAATAACAGGCATAGCAGACCGCATCCAGATCCGAAATAACCGCCTCAAAGTAATGTGTAATGGACGCCTGCCGTATCGTATAGGAAGTTCTCCCTTCATAGACCTGAAACGTTCCGAATACAAAGGCACGGGTAATTCCCACCAGCGGACTGTTTGGTTTTCTTGCACCCTTGGCAAAAGCGGAAATCTTTCCGCGCTCTTTGGTCAGCAGCACCACCCGCCTGTCAAATTCACCGACCGGCATAGACGATAAAATCATGCCGGTTACTTCTGTAATATCTCCCATACCGCTTCACATCTGCTATTCGTCTTTTTTCTTGTCATATCCGAAGTTTTTAATCAGAATATCACTGTCGCGCCATTCTTTTTTTACCTTTACCCAAAGCTGGAGGTTTACCTTTGTTTCTAACTGGCGTTCAATTTCATAACGGGCATTGGCACCGATTTTCTTTAACATCTGACCACCCTTGCCGATAATGATACCCTTGTGCGAATCACGCTCACAGATAATCGTTGCCTGAATATCCGTAATTACACCCTTTGGGGATTTTCTTTCTTTCATGCTGTCAATGACAACCGCGATTCCATGTGGAATTTCCTCGTTTAAGGCATGCAGTGCCTTTTCACGAATCAGCTCGGATACAATCTGGCGCATCGGCTGGTCTGTAATCGTATCTTCATCATAGAACTGTGGTCCGTATGGAAGGTATTTGAACAGCGTCTTTATCAGTTCATCTTTGTTCTTTCCCTTTAATGCCGATACCGGAACGATCTCCGCATGACTGCAGGCATCCTTATAGGTCGAGATTGCCTTGAATACTTCTTCTTCACTTACCGCATCGATCTTATTTACCACAATGATGATCGGGGTCTTAACACGTTCTAACTGTTCAATGATATACCGTTCTCCTGCTCCGATAAATGTCGTTGCTTCAACGATCCACATAACGACATCTACTTCATTTAATGTTCCCTCTGCCACCTTTAACATATATTCACCAAGCTTGTTCTTGGCCCTGTTGATTCCAGGTGTATCGAGGAAAACAATCTGTCCTTCATCCGAGGTATACACGGTCTGAATACGGTTTCTTGTTGTCTGCGCCTTACTGCTCGTTATCGCGATCTTCTGTCCGATCAACTGATTCATCAGTGTGGATTTACCTACATTTGGTCTTCCTATGATCGCAACAAATCCTGATTTGTATGTATCGTTCATACTTCTCCTTCCATACTCTGTATGTATTCATGTTCTCCATTCGGCACAGAATTCTGTAACCTGCCGGAGAACTATTTACAAATCTATATACTTATATCTTCTTTCGTTACTTCTGTAAAAACTATAGATCTTTTACTTCTTTAAACTTTGCCCGATTCTGTTCGATCTTATCTTCCCCACCGATCGCACAGATAACCCCGCCATCTGTGATCGCCCGGATCACAGGTGCCAGTGAACGAATCGTTTCTACATTTGCAGTAAGCACCTGATCACGTTCTTTCTGAAGCTGCTCATCTGTAATACCTGCAAAGTAACAGGTCTGGCTAAATGCTCCTTCTGCTGATGGTGTCATTGGAGAATCTAACTTCGCGATCGCACCAATCAAATATTTGGTCATATCTCTGTCGCTTGCATCAAAGCCTGCCACATAGTCTGCTGCCTTCTTATAGATATCATATGTCTCCATCAGGTTCGGATCTCTGTAGGATGTAAAATATCCCATTCCTGATCTGGCAAATGAACACATAGCTCCATATGCCCCACCCTTTACACGGATATTCTCCCAGAGATATCCATAGGAGAAGATCACCTGTAAGACCTCCCAAAATCCCTTAGATTAAAATCCTTTTTCTTTATAATTTCCTGCGAGAGCCGCATACTGTACCTGGCTTGCTGTCTTAAAGGCTTCGTTCTTAACAGTTCTTTTCATCACACGTTTTTCTGCAAAAGCAGGTCTGGTCGACAACTTTCTTGCAAACGCTTCAATATCTGCGCCCAATAATTCCTTGATATCATTGTCACCGGTATAAGAGATTGTTACCGCTCCTTTTCTAAGGATCTCGGCAAGCGTTGTCTGCAGCTTCTCAATGATCGCATCTGCATTCTGCTCAAAATCCTGATCCAACTCCTGTAAGAAATCATAATATCCGATTCCCTCTGTCATATCCTTAAATGCCATCACATCTGAGACATAAGACATCGCGCGTGTTGCAGATGTGATATGCCCTGAGGATATCAGATCAGTCTTAAGTCCGGCCTTTTCTTCCGATATAATCTCTTTCAATCTCTTCTTATCCGAAAGCTTCG
>OGML01002737.1_pt1 | contig 11882 bp, 10 predicted proteins | sample 1572951 | NCBI WGS metagenome assembly OGML01 (sample SAMEA2581883, study PRJEB24529) | metagenome | biome: Human gut stool | place: China | collected 2011 | reverse complement strand
CTTCTGTTATTTTTTCAGATTTATAAGAGATAAATTTGCCGCCGACCTTTACAAAGGGGAGGCAATATTCTGACAATGTGGAAAGATTTGCCACTGCCCTGGATACACAAAGATCATATTTTTCTCTGCATTTTCCAGGCTTGGCATAATCCTCCGCACGACCATGAATTGTCTCTACACCGGTAAGCCCTAAAGCAGAGATCACCTCATTTAAAAAATTGATTCTCTTATTCAGGGAATCCAATAAGGTAACCTGGAGATTCGGAAATGCAATCTTCAATGCAAGCCCCGGAAAACCTGCTCCGGTTCCAACATCGATCACTGTTTTATTCTGTGTCACATCGTAAGCTTTGCAGAGAGAAATACTATCCACAAAATGTTTCTTCATGACTTCATCATATTCTGTAATTGCGGTAAGGTTCATTACCTCATTCCACTCCACCAGCATCTCAAAATATTTCAGAAATTGCCGGATCTGTTCATCACTTAAGGTTACACCCAGTGCCTTACAATCTTTTTCAAATTGTTCTGTGTTATATTCTGCCATGCATTCCTCCGGAATTCATATTAACTATGATTTTTTACATTATAATGTTCCAGGTACACTAACAATACCGAAATATCTGCAGGAGATACTCCTGAGATACGGGAGGCCTGTCCTACGGAAATCGGACGGAATTCATTCAGTTTCTGTCTGGCTTCCAGTCGAAGGGAAGGAACTTCATCGTAATTCAGATTATCCGGAATTAATTTTTTCTCCATCTTACGATACTGTTCAACCTGACGTTTCTGTCTGATAATATATCCTTCATATTTAATTTCAATTTCTACCTGTTCCATAACAGCCGAAGGAAGAGGTTTTCGTTCCTTATCAATAGGAGCCAGTGCCGCATATCCCAGCTCCGGTCTGCAGATCAGTTCTGCCAGAGTAGCTGCCGTTTTCAGAGTAGAGCTGCCACACTCTTCCAAAAAATGCTGGATCTCTTTATTGGCACCTACTGAAGTATTTTTCAGTCTCTGAATTTCCTGATCGATAAGTTCTTCTTTTTCAATCAGAGCATCATACTCCTGCTGTGAGATGAGACCGATCTCATAGCCTTTCTTACGAAGACGCAGATCTGCATTATCCTGACGAAGCAACAGACGATATTCCGCTCTGGAGGTCATCATACGATAAGGTTCTCTGTTATCTTTAGTAACCAGATCATCAATCAATACTCCGATATAGCTTTCGGAACGATCCAGGATCAGCGGATCTCTGTGAAGAATAGACATTGCCGCATTGATACCGGCGATTAGTCCCTGGGAAGCTGCCTCTTCGTATCCACTGCTTCCGTTAAACTGTCCACCACTGAACAGTCCAATGATATTTTTGAATTCCAGGGAAGGATTCAACTGTTTCGCATTAATACAGTCATATTCAATTGCGTAAGCATTTCTAACGATTTCACAGTGTTCCAGTCCCGGAACAGTACGATACATAGCTAATTGTACATCTTCCGGAAGAGATGAGGACATTCCACCAACATACATTTCATTCGTGTGCAACCCCTCCGGCTCAATAAATACCTGATGTCTCTCTTTTTCCGCAAATTTTACAACCTTATCTTCAATCGAAGGACAATATCTGGGACCTGTTCCTTCGATAATACCCGCATAAATTGGAGAACGATCCAAGTTATTCCGAATGATTTCATGCGTATTTTCATTCGTATAAGTCAGCCAACAGGAAGCCTGTTCTTTCTGTACAGATTCAGGGTCTGTGGAAAAAGAAAAAGGAACCACTTTCTCATCTCCGAACTGCTCTTCCATTTTGGAAAAATCAAGAGAACGCTTATCCATTCTGGCAGGAGTTCCTGTCTTAAAACGACGCATTTCTATTCCCATTGCTTTCAGAGAATCCGTAAGGTGATTTGCTGCCTGCAATCCATTAGGTCCGGTATAAGTAATAGATTCACCGCACAAACATCTCGCACGAAGATATGTACCGGTGCAAAGGACCACAGCCTTACATTCATAGATGGCTCCGGTAAAGGTTTTGACACCTGTGATCTTTTTCTTATGATCTTCTGTTTCCTCCCAGAGAAGTTCACAGACTTCCGCCTGTTTGATCAACAGATTATCCTGATTTTCCAATACTTTACGCATTGCCCTGGAATATTCCGCTTTATCCGCCTGTGCACGCAATGAGTGTACTGCAGGACCTTTGGAGACATTTAACATTTTGGACTGGATAAAAGTTTTATCAATATTTTTACCCATCTCTCCACCCAAAGCATCCAATTCTCTTACCAGATGTCCCTTGGATGAACCACCGACGTTCGGATTGCAGGGCATCAAAGCAATACTATCTACACTTACCGTAAATATCACTGTCTGAAGTCCCAGCCTTGCACAGGCAAGAGCAGCTTCACATCCGGCATGACCGGCACCTACCACACATACATCCACTTGTTTTTTTAGTTCCATGTTATTTATTCCTCTTAGTGATTACTTTCCCATACAAAATTTTGAGAAAATCTCATTGACCACATCTTCATCTACTTCTTCCCCGATGATCTTGCCCAGAGAAGCATATGCACTTGTCAGATCGATAGAATAAAAATCTTCGGGCATTCCATCTTCAATACTTCTCCCTACCAATTGCAGACTATGCAAAGCATCCTGAAGAGCTTCTTTATGTCTGAGGTTGGTGACTACCAATTCATTATTATGTTTTAATTCACCCTCAAAAAACATATTCCGAATGGTCTCTTCCAGTTCTTCCATTCCGGAATTTTCCGAAGAGGGATCAATGGTAGAAGTACGAAGGATACGAATATCCTCGCTATGTTTTAATCTTTTTGCCAGATTTTCTTTCAGGCTTTCTTCTGTGATTTTATTTTCCAGATCTGATTTATTCAAAAGAATAATTGCCTTTTTGTCATCCAGTAAGGAAATAATATTCTGATCGTCCTCATCAATATTTCCTGAAGCATCTACCACATATAAAATAAGATCAGCATCCATAGCATATTTTTTGGCCCGTTCCACACCGATCTTCTCAACCACATCCTGTGTTTCATGAATTCCGGCGGTATCGATCATATTCAGACTGATTCCGTGCAGATTGATGGTCTCATGCAGGGCATCTCTGGTAGTACCCGCAATCTCTGTAACAATCGCTCTGTCTTCTCCGAGCAGCATATTAAGAAGAGAAGATTTTCCGGCATTAGGCTTACCTACAATCACGGTGGATATTCCTTCTTTGATAAGTCTTCCATTATCAGCTGTAGCTAAAAGCTTCGCAATCTCTTGTTGAAAATAGGTAACCCTTGCTGCGAGCTGCTCCGGATATCCATCCAGACTGATATGTTCCGGATCATCCAATGCAGATTCGATAAAAGCAATCTGGTATAAAATATCTTCCCGCAATGTGTGTATTTTGTTCGAAAGCTGTCCCTTTAACTGACTTACCGAAGAAGAAAGAGCATATTCATTCTGCGAATGAATCACATCGATAACAGCTTCCGCCCGGGATAGATCAATTCTACCGTTCAAAAAAGCCCTTTTTGTAAATTCACCCGGCTGCGCCAGTCTGGCACCGGCATGCAGTACCGCTTCCAATACTTTCTGCATGACCAACACACCGCCATGACAGTTGATCTCTACTGTATCTTCCGTGGTATAACTCCTCGGAGCTTTCATGACAGCAACCATAACTTCATCAATTACATTTTCATCCGAATCGACAATGTAACCATAATGAATCGTATGACTCTGTACCTTTGTCAAGATTCTCCTGCCGGCTGCAGAACGAAAAATATTATCTATTATATATATGGCATTTTCGCCGCTAATTCTTACAATCCCGATTCCGGAATCCGATAACGCTGTTGCAATGGCAGCAATTGTTTCGTTTTCATATTTTTCCATATTAACGCTCACTATTGTCTATTTTGCATCAAACACTCTTCCGGTGGGAATCAATGTAGATTCATCACCTGCATAACCTGTTTGCATATATTCTACCATATGATCTTCTCCAAGATATTTATAGAGAAGATATCTGCGCTCCCGCTGATCACCCTCTTTATACTCAAAGCAATCATCAGATGCTGCACCATCCAACAATTTATAATACGCACCAACCAGATCCTCAAAAGAAATGGGTGCTCCGGATACCTGAAAATCATGATTTTCATTCAATCCTTTTATAAATAAAATAGGATGTTGTCTACCTGTTTCATTTTCATTACGTTGTGGAGTATCTACCGCATCACCTTCTATATTATATCCATGATCCGAGAGAACAATAATCACTGAATTATCATATACTCCGGCCTCTCTCAATTTATCCAGATATGCCATAGTAACTGTCATAGAAGATTCAATACAAGTATAGTAATTGGCATTATCTATTACATTTACATCCTTATCATAATAGAAAGGAACATGTGCCCCCATCAAATGAATCAGTTTAAATCTTTTTCCATCCACATAACTTATTTCATCTTCTTTCACATCATCATAAAATGCTTTATTTTTCCAGGAGAATAATTCTTCATCTTTTGGAGTCATCTCTTGATTATTTAGCATATCAACATTAAACCAACATTTCGGTTTTAACAAATAAGGAGCATATTTCATACCAACCATTTTAATGATACGTTTATTAAATAAAGGGGCATCCCAAAGAGAAGACTGCGTATAAGCCAGATTATTAAATGCCCCGTCCATCACGCCTACTTCGAACTTATACTCATCTTCATAATAACTTAAAGTATAATCCTGTTTCTTCAAATATTCAAAAAAAGGAGAATTCTTAAATATTCTAATCTGATAATCCAAAAAAGGCTCTTTATTTTCATACCATTCTCCGGATATGATCAAAGGAAGAGAATGATCTGTATAGGCATATCCGGACATAGTATTATTATAGAAAGTAAAATCTCTCATTTCTTCTTTATATTCCGGATGCTGTTCCCACACCTGCCAAAAACACTCTTCATCAACAGCATCTAACAATACTATAATAAAATTAGTATCCGTAGACATTTCAAATTGATCTAATTTATTAAATTTTTCATATTGCTTTTTAGTAAAAATATCACCATTTACAGCAAGAACAGTGATCGTACTTCCAAGCATCAATATCATAAAAATACTGATATAACTGACTATCTTCTTTATTTTATCATATTTTAAAAGGAAAAATCCAATAAGACAAATGACAGCTACTGCAATCCACATAATTGTAGATTTCATAGTTTCCGTACGATACAAAGTCCAATTAATTTCCGTACCATCCAGAGGCGGTAGATTTTTTATCATAAAATTGCCCTGAATATAACAAGCAATCATACAGGCAAAATAACCATACAATGCAATTTCATAAACTATCTTTGCTATAAAATAAGTTACCATAAAACCAATAAGACTGATCACAAAAAACAAAAGGAAATCTTTTAGAATAAAAGGAAACAATAAGTAGGCATCATACCAAAATTCATTACTGTTATTAATGTAAAATTCCAGCGGAGCATAAATAAAAATCATAAAGCAAAAAGTCAGAGACAGAAATAAAGCAGGCTTTAATTCCGCAAGCATCTTTCCCTTATTCCATTTATTTTTAAACCAGCTTTTCATTTTTGTATATCTCCTTAAAATATAGACAATTATACTCCAAAAAAAGGGCAGTTGTAAATAAAGCCGGTAAATAGAATGAAATTCTAATACCGGCTTTTCATCACATTATTGTAATCTTCACTTTGATTATTTCTTCAAAGTAACTACAACTCTTCGGAAAGGTTCCTCACCTTCGCTGTGTGTGGTAACATATTTATCATTCTGCAATGCGGAATGAATAATTCTTCTCTCATAAGGATTCATGGGCTCTAGAGATACGCTTCTCTTGGTTCTCTTAACCTTATAAGCAATGTTTTTGGCAAGATTCTCAAGAGTTTCTTTTCTGCGCTGACGATAATTCTCGGTGTCAACCTTTACATGAATATACTCTTCAGATTCTTTGTTCACCACCAGAGATACCAGGTACTGGAGGGAATCCAATGTCTGTCCTCTCTTACCGATCAGAACACCCATCTCATTACCGCTTAATTCGATATCCATGCTCTTCTCTTCTTCGTTGTACTTAATGGCAATTACTACTTCCATATTCATTGCCTGGAATACATCGTTTAAGAATACTCTGGCAACTTCTTCTACAGAACTTTTTTTAACAGATGCTTTGATCACAGCAGACTTTGCTCCGATTCCTAAGAATCCGGAAGAACCTTCTTCTACTACTTCATAATCCAGCTTATCACTGGTAACACCCAGCTTCTGGCAAGCTTCTGTAATAGCATCACTGACTGTCTTTGCAGATACTTCGATCATGTCCATATTATTTACCTCCTCAATTATTAAGGAAACTTTCTATTTACGGCTGTTTTTCTCGTTATAGTCTCTGACCATATTAGCCTTAGACATCATACTTCCGGGTTTTGCTTCTTTTACTTCGGAATAGCTGTCAGCAGATACTACACTATTATCTATTTTAGAAGAAATATTTGCCTTCTTCTGAATATTTTTCGTATTCATGCTTGCATAAGCATTCAGTTTTTCCTGCTGTTCCTTCATTTTTTCAAGCTTTTTCGCACTCTTCGCAGAATTTTTCTTAATGATATCATCAAAATTCATCTTATCGATATGCTTATTGATCACTATCTGCTGGATACTTCTGACAACGCTACCTGCAACCCAGTACAGTCCCAGACCGGAAGGTAATGTAAAACAGAACCATGCAGACATCAGAGGCATGATCATATTCATAGTCTTCATGGAAGAAGCCATTGCTGCCGCCTGATCATTGCCATTGTTAGAAGAAGTATCCTGCTGAGGCATCAGCTTTACGTTGATCCATTGTGTCAAAGCAGACAGAACCGGAATAGCAATTGCTCCGATTACTAAAAGCCATGCTCCGTTAGCCCATGCTTCCTTCAACACATAAGAAGGAGAGTTGCCGATATTCAGTCCTAAAAAATTATTATACTCTTCCAGCTTGCTTACCGTATTGGTCACATCTGCTGCAAGAGAAGGGAACTTCTCACTGATACTTGCAAAATCAGCGGTAGATGCCTTGTTCAGACAGTCAATGATCGTATTCTGTACATATTCACTGTGAGTACCGGCTACAAAGCCTGCATTCGTGAACTGCTTACTGTACATAGCGGAATTGCTCAGATTCTGAACCAGCTCCGTTGCACCGGCTGTATCAATAATATTATCTACCAGAGGGAAGAAGGCTTCCTTAACTCTGCCGACATAAGCAGGAATTGCATAAATTACACGATACAGAGCAAACAGAATAGGCATCTGGATCAACATATACAGACAACTGCCGGTAGGAGATACACCATACTTTGCATATACTGCCTGGATTTCCTGATTCTGTGCCAACTGAGCATCCTGATCCTTACGATTCTTGTATTTTGCCTGAATCGCCTGAATCTCAGGATTCATTTTAGCAGACAGCTTAGAGAATTTCTGCTGCTTGATGGTAAGAGGCATCATCAACAGGTTAACAACAATTGTAAAAAGGATGATTGCGAGACCGATATTGGGAATACCGATCATATTCAGAACTTCGAAGATTCCTTCCATTATCTTACCCAGAAGCCAGGCTACCTGTCCGATAATGAATGTGGAATTCTGTGTCAAAAGAATACCGTTCATTTATCCTCCTAATAAGTGCCATTATTTAAAATTTTACGGTACCGGATCATATCCACCCTTGGAAAAAGGATTACACCTCAAAATTCTCCATGCTGCCAAAAGTCCTCCCTTGATCACACCATATTTTTCAATGGCTTCCAGACCATATTGAGAACAACTGGGAACATAAGGACATTTGGTTCCCTTATAAGGCGAAATATATTTCTGATAAAATCTTATCATGGCTATCAATATTTTTTTCATATACGATTCTAATTTAGTCATTATAAAAATAAATTTTTATAATATGATGAAGTTTTGCAAGATGTAACAATGCGCTCTCCGCTTCTTCATATCCTATGGAAGCTGCACCGGGTCTTGCAATGATTACCATATCCAAACCACTATTGAATACACTTTCATGTAATCTGTAACTTTCTCTGACCAGTCGGGTAATTCTATGTCTTACGACACTATTACCGACTTTTTTACTTACACTGATTCCGATTCTGTTCTTATCAAGGCCATTTTCCTTAACATACATGATAAAGTACTTATTGGCATAAGATCTGCCATTCTTGTACACAAAACGGAACTGTTCATTTTTCTTTAATGATTCCGAAAACTGCATGCAATCCTCCAACCGTGAAAGTTAAGAGAAAAAAAGGTCACATTGCTGTGACCTATGCGGATAATTTCTTTCTTCCTTTTGCACGTCTTGCTGCTAAAACTTTTCTTCCACCGGGAGTACTCATTCTGGCTCTGAAACCGTGAACCTTGGAATGGGAACGCTTTTTAGGCTGAAATGTCATCTTCATGGAAAGGCACCTCCTTCTCTAAACCTTCTTATATAAAAAGGTAAACATATTTTTCAACAATTGGGCGCATAAAAATACGCCTTCCTTTCGGAAAATAGCATATTGATTGTAATGTAAAAGCCCGTCAATGTCAAGCAAAATTCAATAAAAATGCTGAAAAATCAAGAGGAAACGAGCTTTTTAAAATTCTAAAATTTTTTAAAATTAAGTTATCCACATAGATATACACCATTTTTACCCACAAACGAGTTATCCACACCTTGTTGATTATTTGTGGATATTTTTATTTTTCATAGGGATATTCTGTGTAAATCACGTGTAAAAGTGGACAAGTATCCAGTAAATGTGGATATCTTGAAATTTCACTATTTTATCCACATTTACACATCGCTATCCACAATCCCTGTTTATATTACAAGTTATGAACAACTTTATCAACAGATTGTGGATAACTTTATCCATGACCTGTTCATAACTTGCATTTGAATTATTTGTAATTCTATTATACAATGAAATGGAGTTTCGCATGCGTCAGCTTGCACGGGAGGAAATCAATGGAAGCAATCAAAGAAAATTGGACAACTATCAAAGAAGCTGTCAGAAGAGAATACAGTCTTTCTGACATTTCTTATCATACATGGGTAGAACCTTTAGAATTTCACAATGTGGTAAATGATGTAGTAAGTATCATCATTCCCTCGGACCAAGCACATGCCCTGAATTATATTTCTTCCAAATATAAGAGTTTTTTTCAGGTAACCATCACCGAGATGTTTGATCATCCTTATGATATCAGCTTCATTTTGGAAAAGGATGTAAAAGGGGAAGAGCCTGCAGAGAATGAAATGGCTGCTCCAAACCAGATCTACGGTGTAAATTATGAAGATGCCCATCTGAATCCTAAGTACAAATTTGACACTTTTGTCGTAGGAAGCAACAATAAATTCGCTCATTCCGCATCTCTCGCTGTAGCAGAGTCTCCGGGAGAGGTCTATAATCCTCTCTATTTATATGGAGGTCCCGGTCTGGGCAAGACCCATTTGATGCATTCTATCGGACACTTTATATTAGAACAGGATCCGGACAAAAAGGTACTCTACGTCACCAGTGAGGAATTTACGAATGAAGTAATCGAATCTATTCGTAGTGGTAATGCAGCTTCCATGACCAAGCTGCGTGAGAAGTATCGCAATGTTGATGTACTCATGGTTGATGATGTACAGTTTATTATAGGTAAGGAAAGTACCCAGGAGGAATTCTTCCATACTTTCAATGCCCTGCACGCTGCCCACAAACAGATCATTCTGTCTTCCGATAAGCCTCCTAAGGAAATGGAGACTTTGGATGAAAGATTCCGTTCCCGTTTCGAATGGGGTCTGATCGCAGATATTCAGCCACCCGATTATGAGACCAGAATGGCTATTTTACGGAAAAACGCTGAGACCTATGACCGTCAGATTGATGAAGAGATCATAAAATATATTGCTACGAATATCAAATCCAACATTCGTGAGCTGGAAGGTGCTTTTAATAAGATCATTGCTTTTGCCAAATTAAATAAGGTAGATCTGACGCTCTCCCTGGCGGAAGAAGCACTGAAGGATGTTATCTATCCCAACAAGCCCAAGGAGATCACTCCTACTCTCATTATTAATGTAGTAGCGGAGCATTTTGGTGTGAAGGCGGAAGATATTACTTCCAAGAAAAGAAATTCCGAGTTTGTACAACCACGTCAGGTCGTTATGTATCTGTGCAGAGAATTAACGGATACTTCCTTCACTAATATAGGTAAGCTTTTGGGCAAAAAGGACCACACAACCATCATCCACGGTGTGAATAAAGTGGCAGCGGAGATTCAGACCAACGAGGAACTTCGTAATAAAATAGATATTATCACTAAAAAGATTAATCCCTCCTGATGTGTATATCTCGGGAACAAAATGTGTATTGTTGTTGATAACTGATTTCAAGGCTTCAAGAAGGATAGGATGCGGTGTGAATAAGCTAAGAGTTATTCTTAGGTTATTCTGCCAAATCCACAAGATTTCCATTCCATTTTCCCTTGAAAAATAGTATAATAAGACTGGTTATGCACATATCAACATCCCTTATTAAGGAGACTACGAAATTCTTTTATTATTTTTATATAACGCGTATCCACGCGTACGCAAATCAACCAGAAAGGAAGTTATGCACACATGAAATTAGTCTGTTCAAAAGCAAATCTTTTAAACGGCGTACAGATCGTATCCAAAGCTGTTCCCAGTAAGACTACAATGTCTATTCTGGAATGTATTTTAGTAGATACTACTAACGGAGAAATTAAACTTACTGCCAACGACATGGAACTTGGTATTGAGACGACCATTGAGGGACAGATCATAGAAAAAGGTATCATTGCCCTGGATGCCAAGATATTCCTTGAAATCGTGCGTAAACTTCCCGACAGCGATATTACCATTGAAACAGATGCTTCTTTTAAGACCGTCATTACCTGCGAAAAGGCAAAATTCACTATTATTGGTAAATCCGGCGAAGATTTTTCCTATCTTCCCGCAGTGGAGAGAGATGACAGCATTGTGATCAGTCAGTTTACTTTAAAAGAACTGGTAAGACAGACAATTTTCTCTATCTCTGATAATGATAATAACAAATTAATGACCGGTGAACTGTTTGATATTAACGGAGATGAATTCAAGATCGTGTCTCTGGATGGACATCGTATCTCTATCCGTAAGATTCAGATGAAGAATAGTTATGCTCCCAAAAAGGTAGTGGTACCCGGTAAGACCCTGAATGAAGTAAGTAAGATTTTACCCGGAGATGCAGACAGCGATGTTACAATCTCTTTCACTGAAAAGCACATTGTATTTGAATTCGATAAGACCGTTGTGGTATCCCGTCTGATCGAAGGAGAATATTTCAAGATAGACCAGATGCTTTCCAGCGATTATGCCACAAAAGTCTCCCTGAATAAGAAAGATTTTCTGGACAGCATCGAGAGAGCGATTATTTTGATCCGTGAAAATGACAAAAAACCGATCATTTTGAACATCGAAGATTCAAAAATGAGCCTGAAATTAAATTCCAGTTTCGGTACGATGAATGCGGAGATCCTGATCCATAAGACAGGCCAGGATCTGATGATCGGATTCAACCCGAAATTCTTAAGTGATGCGCTGCGGATCATTGATGATGAGGAAATTGATCTGTATATGATGAATCCAAAGTCCCCATGCTTCATTAAGGATGCGGATGAGACCTATATTTATCTGATTCTGCCGGTAAACTTTAATGCGGCATCTGTTTAGGGAAAACTGAAGGAGTAAACCATGGAAGTTATCAAATTAAGAGACGAATACATCAAATTGG
>OGML01002735.1_pt1 | contig 11892 bp, 7 predicted proteins | sample 1572951 | NCBI WGS metagenome assembly OGML01 (sample SAMEA2581883, study PRJEB24529) | metagenome | biome: Human gut stool | place: China | collected 2011 | reverse complement strand
AAAAGTACCACCGGCCGTCTCATCAACCATCTTCTGACTCCCGACAGCGGAGAGATCAAATTCATGGGCCAGGAGATCTCCCATCTCACCCAGGATCAGATGCGTCCTTTAAGAAAGGATGTCCAGATGATCTTCCAGGATCCGTCCGGTTCGCTGGATCCCCGCAAGAGCGTGAAGGAACTGATCGGAGAACCGCTGAAGATTTATAAAGCCTGCAAAAACCGTGACGAATACGATGCCCGCATCGCCGAGATCATGGAGACCGTTGGTCTGGATGAGCGTTATGCAGAGAGTTTCAGCCACGAGCTGGACGGCGGCCGCCGCCAGCGCATCGGCATTGGCCGCGCATTGGCCATGGACCCGGAGTTCATCATCTGCGACGAGCCGGTCTCTGCACTGGACGTTTCCATTCAGGCACAGATCCTGAATCTGCTGATGGATCTGCAGGATGAGAAAAAGCTGACCTATGTCTTTATCACCCACGATTTGAGCGTGGTCAAGCACATCAGCCACGAGATCATGGTCATGTATCTGGGCCAGTGTGTGGAATATGCCAAGACCGAGGATCTGTTCAAGAATCCGCTCCACCCCTATACCAAGGGTCTGCTGGATGCTGTGCCCATCCCCAGCCTGAAGGCCAAAAAGCTTTCCACCGAGGTCATGCGCGGCGAACTGACAAGCCCTGTGGACCCGGCTCCCGGCTGCCGTTTTGCGGCCCGCTGCCCCTATGCAACAGATGCCTGCCGCGGCAGGGATATCCCCTTGAAGGAAGTGGAACCCGGCCACTTTGTCAGCTGCACACGCTTTTGAGAACACGGAAAGGCGGGAAAATCGATGACAGAGAAAGAAAAAAAGGCCGCTGCCGAGCAGAAGCAGCGTGAGATGGAAGAGATGATGCGGCAGGCGCAGGAGAGCTACCGGCAGGAATATGCCAGTATACCCTACAACGGCCCGGTCTATGGCTGCCGCCGGGAGGAGCTGATGCTGCCCATGCAGGACGGAGTGAAGCTCTATACCGAGATCTTCAAACCGGAGGGGCTTGCACAGTTCCCTGTGCTGATCCAGCGCAGCTGCTATCCCAATCAGCAGCCGCTGTATGAGATCAACGGTGAAGAACTGACCCGCCGGGGCTACGGCTATGTGATCCAGACCTGCCGCGGTACGGGCAAGAGCGAGGGACATTGGGAACCCAACGTCAATGAGCGCCCGGATGGCCGCGATACCCTGCAGTGGCTCAACGACCGGCCCTGGGCAGAGAGCATCGGCTATTTCGGAGCCAGCTATCTGGCCCTGACCGGCTGGGCCATTGCAGACATCGTTCCACCCAAGGTCAAGGGAATGATGCTGACGGTCTATGGCACCGACCGTTTCAAATCGGCTTATGAAAAGGGGCTGTTCCGCCACGATGTGCTGACTGGCTGGGCAATGCAGAATGCAGGCCATCCGGTCACAGCGGACTATCTGGAAAGCTGCCACTTCCGTCCCCACGACAAGGTGGATGAAGCGCTGTGGGGTGGAACGCTGGACTGGTATCAGGACTGGATCCATGCCACCCGCCGCACAGATGCCTACTGGCAGCAGGGCTGGTGGAAGCTGTTGGCCGATGTGCCCGGAAATACCAAGGTTCCGGTGTATATCATCGATGCATGGTACGATCACCATTTTGGCAGTGCCATCAACACGTATGCCTCTCTGGCCCCTGAGACCAAAGAGCACAGCTGGCTGGATATCGGCTGCTGGAATCATATGTCCCAGCCCTGCATTGCGTGGGGCGAGCAGCACAATCTGGAAAACGGCGACATCCACCGGATGCTGGAATGGTTCGATCTGCTGCTGAAGCAGAAAAAACAGCCGGAAAAGCGGGTGCGCACCTATGTGATGCGGGAGGACCGCTGGAAAACGCTGGAGGCATGGCCCGCCCCCGTGAGCCGGACTGAAAAGCTTTATCTGGGTGAAACAACTCTGAATGCCGAGCCGGCAGAAGGGGAGCGCACCTTTGTGTATGACCCGGAGACCCCCGTGCCCAGCCATGGCGCAGAAAGCGTTCTGACCACCATTGCCGAGGCAGGCAGTCTGCTGCAGCCGGAGCCGGACTATCGACCCGATGTGGTCAGCTTCGTCAGCGCTCCGCTGGAAAAAGCACTGCCCATTTGTGGACAAATCAAGGTGCACCTGAATGTCTCGACCGATGTGGATGATACTGCCTTCACTGCCAAGCTGATGGAAGTGTTCCCGGACGGCAGGGCCTATAACATCCGGGGCGGCATCACCACCATTGCTGCCGACCTGCCGGAGGGTCAGACCTATACTCCCGGGCAGACAGCAAAGGTCTGTGTGGAGATGTGGGATATGAACTGGACGGTACAGCCCGGCAGCTGCCTGCGGCTGGATGTCTCTTCTTCCGACTTCCCGCAGTACGCCGTTCACAGCAATTACGCAGGAGTCTGGTCTGAACAGGGAAAGACCCGCATCGCCCACCAGAAGATCTTGCTGGGGGAGGGCAGCTTTGTAGAACTGCCCCTGCACGAGAACTGAGAGAAAGGAACCAAGACCATGACGGAACAGGAACGAAATGTCCTTCTGAACGAACTGCGGCAACAGGAGAGCCAGAGGGAAAAGCAGATCAAGCGGGAGCGGTTCCGTCGTCTGAATCCTTATGCAAAGAAAGGAGCGGTGGTGTTTGCCGGTTCCAGCCTGATGGAACAGTTTCCGCTGTATGAGTTTTTGCAGGACGATGATCTGCACTGCACCTTGTACAACCGGGGCATCGGCGGCTTTACCACCACCGAGCTGCTGGAGGCCATGGACGAGTGCATCCTTGAGCTGCAGCCTGCGCACCTGTTCCTGAACATCGGCACCAATGACCTGAACGGCCCGGACTACGACCGCGCCGCCATGCTGGGCCGGTATGAGGAGATCGTGCAGCAGATCCGGAAAAAACTGCCCGAAACAAAGCTCTACCTGCTGGCCTATTATCCGGTAAACCCCACCGTGGCCGAAGACCCGGGCCTGATCGAATGCTTCCACTGGCGCACCAATGAGCGCATCCGGGAGGCAAGCGAGGGCGTGCAGGCATTGGCCCGGAAATACGGGGCGGAATTCCTCGACCTGAACAAGGACCTGTACGATGCTGCCGGAAATCTGAAAGCGGAGTACACCATTGAGGGAATGCACCTGTATGCCAACGGCTACCGCCCTGTGATGGATGCTCTGCTACCGCTGCTGCGCAAAATCGGAGAAGAACAGGGAGGAAAGCCGTGACCGGAGTCTTTGGTGTTGTTCTGGGTCAGATCCTTCTGATGTTCCTCTATCTCATCATTGGCTATGTGCTTTATCGTACCGGACTGATCACCCAGGAGGGCAGCAAGGCACTGGCTCACCTGCTGTTATATTGCGTGCTGCCCTGTGTTGTGCTAAAATCATTTTGTATTGAGTATTCGGCAAAGAGAGCTGTGGAATTGGCTGTCAGCATTGCGGCAGGTGCCGGGGTGCTGCTGCTCTCCATGGCGGTGTCGTGGCTCTTTTTCCGCAAAGACCCCATGGCGCAGATCGGTGTGGCTTTTTCCAACGCCGGGTTCATGGGACTTCCGCTGGTCACAGCAGTGCTGGGCGGCGAAGCTGTGTTCTACGCAGCAGGCTTTGTGGCCCTGCTGAATGCTTTGCAGTGGACCTACGGCCAGGCAAAGCTTTCCGGGGACAAAAAGTACATTCAACTGGGGGCAGTGCTCAAAAATCCGCTGGTGCTCTCCCTGTTGGGCGGTGTGGTGCTCTACTTCTGCCGCATCCCGGTGCCGCAGTTCCTTCGCACCCCCATGGGGGCCATTGCGGGCATGAACGCTCCACTTGCCATGATCGTGCTGGGTGTCTATCTGGCCAGAACCGACCTCAAAGCCATCTTTACCCGCCCCCGGCTCTACGCCCTTTCGGCGGTACGGCTGGTGGTGATCCCACTGCTGACGATCGTCTGTCTGATGCTTCTTCCAGCCGGATGGCGGCAGATCGGCACGGTGCTCATCATTGTGAATGCGGCCCCCATCGGCAGCAACATCGCGGTATATGCCCAGCGTCTGGGGCTGGATTCTTCCTACGCTGTGCAGATGGTCTGTCTGAGCACTCTGCTGTCGCTGATCACGCTGCCGGTGATACTCAGCCTGGCTGCCGCGTTGGGCTTTGCCTGAGCCTGAAAACAACCAACAGAAAGCAGGAGATAAGATGAAACAGTATCTTTTGATCGACATCGGCGGAACCTTCATCAAGTACAGCCTGGCCGATGAACAGGCCCGGAAAATCTCCGGCGGTAAGGTTCCGACACCGCTGACGAATATGGATGACCTTCTGGCGGCCATCGAGGGCTTCGCCGCTCCCCTTCAGGGACAGTTCGTGGGCTGCGCCATCTCTATGCCGGGCCGCATCGAAACCAGAAGCGGCATCGCTCATACCGGTGGAATGCTCAGCTCCTTTATGTGGGAGCAGCCCTTTGCTGCGCAGGTGGAGGCGCGGCTGGGCGTGCCGGTGACCATCGCCAACGATGGCAAGTGTGCCGCAGCAGCGGAGGGCTGGACCGGTGCGCTGGCCGGTGTGGAAAATGGCCTTGTGCTGGTGCTGGGCACCGGCATCGGCGGCGGCATCATCCTGAACGGGAAGGTGCTGATGGGTGCTCACGCTGCCGCAGGCGAGGTCAGCTGCCTTGTCTCGGATATTTCAAAGATGGCCGACGATAATTTCAAACTGACCTCGGTAGAGCGGTATTCCGAAGCACCCCTCTGGGCGGGAATGGCCTCGGCAAGCGGCCTGATCTTCGAGTATGCCCGGCAGAAGCATCTGCCGACGGGCAGCCCCATGCCCACCGGGGAAGAGATCTTTGCGGCTTACAATGCCGGGGAGCCGGAAGCGCAGAAGGCTCTCAAGATCTTTGCCCGGCGGGTGGCCGTTGGCATCCTGAGCCTGCAGCATGTGCTGGATGTGGAAAAGGTGGCCATCGGCGGCGGTATCAGCGCAGCGGAGGCTCTGCTGCCTGCGATTCAGGCCGAGTTGGATTGGCTGTTTGAGCGCTGCACAGTCATGCCGACGGTCAAGCCGGAGCTGGTGCGCTGCCACTACGGCAACGATGCCAACATGATTGGTGCCCTGAAGCTGTTTTTTGAGCAGAACCCCGCCTGAAATAAACCAGTAAGAAACAGAGAGGAGAAAGACCATGAGCGTTTTCCGTGATGATTTCCTGTGGGGCGGTGCCTGTGCAGCCAACCAGTTCGAGGGCGCATGGGACGTGGATGGCAAAGGCCCCAGTGTCCCTGACCTGTGCACCAATGGTTCTCACACCAGCCCGAAATGGGTGACAACTGCTGTCCGCTCCGACCGGCTGTATCCCAGCCATGAGGCCATCGACTTCTACCACCACTACGAGGAGGACATTGCTCTCTTCGCCGAGATGGGCTTCAAGACCTTCCGCACCTCCATCAACTGGACCCGCATTTTCCCCACCGGCATGGAGACCGAGCCAAACGAGAAGGGCCTTGAATTCTATGACAAGGTCTTTGACTGCTGCAAGAAGCACGGCATCGAGCCGTTGGTCACCATCAGTCACTACGAGCTGCCCTATGCGCTGGTGGAAAAATACAACGGCTGGGCCAGCCGGGAACTCATCGAGTTCTATATGAATTACTGCAAGGCCATTTTTGAGCGGTACAAGGATAAGGTCAAGTACTGGCTGACCTTCAACGAGATCAACTGCGGCACCATGCCCATGGGCGCGATCCTGGAAACAGGCACCATCCGGGGCTTTGAAGGCCCTACCGACAAGGTGCCGGACAACAAGCAGGAGCGCTTTCAGGCGCTGCATCACCAGTTTGTGGCCAGTGCAGAGGCTGTCCGGTATGCCCACGACCACTACCCTCAGTTCAAGATGGGCTGCATGATCTGCTTTATCACCAGCTACGCACTGACCTGCGACCCGGCCGACGAGATCGCCAACCAGAAGGCCATGCAGATCAGCAACTGGTTCTGCTCTGATATGCATGTCCGCGGCGAGTATCCTTCTTACATGAAGCGCTATTTTGCCGAGAATAATATCACCATCCGGCAGGAGCCGGAGGATGCTGCCATCCTGAAGGCCGGTACTGTCGATTTCTACACCTTCAGCTACTATATGTCCAACTGCATCACCACCCACAAGGATGCCGATGATGTGGGCGGCAACATCATTGCTGGTAAGAAGAATCCTTACCTGAAAGCCTCTGACTGGGGCTGGCAGATCGATCCCATTGGTCTGCGCTACACCCTCAACGAGATCTACGACCGCTACCGCATTCCCCTGATGGTGGTGGAAAACGGCCTGGGCGCTTACGACAAGAAGGATGCTGACGGAAAGATCCACGACAGCTACCGCATCGACTACCTGCGCGCCCACATCGAGCAGATGGCTGAGGCTGTAAAGGACGGCGTGGATCTGATGGGCTACACCCCCTGGGGCTGCATCGATCTGGTGAGTGCCTCCACCGGTGAGATGGCAAAGCGCTACGGCTTCATCTACGTCAACAAGTTTGACGACGGCACGGGTGATCTGAGCCGCGAAAAGAAGGACAGCTTCTACTGGTATCAGAAGGTCATTGCCACCAACGGCGAAGATTTAGGATAACAAAAACGGACCTCCGGGTGCCATGTTTGCAGTACCGGGGGTCTGTCTTTTTGAAAGAAGGAGGTCATTTATGGAAAAGGCATTTTGCTGTGCGCCGGATTTTCCGGTGGTTCAGACAAATTACGGTCCGGTGCGGGGATATCGCTTCCGGGAGATCAGCAGCTTCAAAGGCATTCCGTATGGGCGGGCGGTGCGCTTCCATGCACCCCAGCCGCCCCAGCCTTGGGCAGAGCCGCTGGACGCTTCCAGTTACGGCTGCGTCTGCCCTCTGCTGAGCATCGACAAGCCCGGCGGCGAACTGCGTGTGCCCCACCGCTACTGGGTGCAGGATGAGGACTGCCTGAACCTGAACATCTGGACCCCGGCCTGCGATGCCCAAAAGCGGCCGGTGCTGGTCTGGCTCCATGGCGGCGGATTTTTTGCCGGCTCGTCCATTGAGCAGGTGGCCTACGAGGGCGGAAACATGGCGCGGGAAGGGGACTGCGTGGTGGTGTCACTGAACCACCGGCTGAACATCCTGGGCTACTTGGATCTCTCTGATTTTGGGGAGGAGTACGCAAACTCCGGCAATGCGGGTGGGGATGATATCATCCTGGCACTGCAGTGGGTGCGGGACAATATTGCAGCGTTTGGCGGCGATCCCGGCTGCGTGACGGTATTCGGCCAGTCCGGCGGCGGTGCCAAAGTGACAACGCTGCTGCAGACCCCGGCAGCAGATGGCCTGTACCACAGGGCGATGATAATGAGTGGTGTGCTGGAAGGTTTGCTGAACGACAGTGTCGGCAGCGGCAGGGACTGCGTGCAGGCACTGATGCAGGAGCTTGGCGTGCAGACAGCACAGCAGCTGGAAACTGTGCCCTACCACCAGCTGGCGCAGGCTTACCGGAACGTCAGCCCGGCTCTGAAAGCAAAAGGCGCGAACGTGGGCCAAAGTCCCCACCCGAACCGCTTCTATCTTGGAGATCCGCTCCAAAACGGCAGTGGGTTTCGGCCCGAGACTGCAGACGTTCCGGTGCTGATCGGTACGGTTTATTCGGAGTTCTACGGTTTCTTTGATGGTCTGAAAGGAGTCGGCCCGGAGGAAGCAGTGGGCCTGTCTGCCGCAGAGACCCTGCGGGAGCAGTTCCGCACTGCCTACCCGCACCGCCCGGAGGAAGACCTGCTGCTGGCAGATACCAGCTTCCGCGCCCCCACGATCGAATATGTCCGGGAGCGTGCCAAGGCGGGCGGAAAGGTGTACAGTTATCTGTTTGATCAGGACTTCCCTCTGATGGGGAAAAGTACCCCGTGGCACTGTGCGGATATCCCATTTGTGTTCCACAACACAGAGCTTGTGCCAGTGTGTGCCTTTGAGGGAGCAAAGCGGCTGGAAGCGGAAATTTTTGGCGCTGTGATGCAGTTTGCCCGTACCGGTGCGCCGGGCTGGGCTGCCAGTACGGAGGATGTGGAACAGACCATGCTTTTCGGTCCCCAAAGCCGTCTGGTGCAGAATCACGATCACGCACTGATCGAAGCATTGGCACCCTTCACAGATTTACGGATGAAAAAAGCGACCCGGGCAGGCGGACAGATCCAGCATTAAAAAGCGCCGTTCAATACGCGGGAATTCCGGGAAACAGAAAGCAGAACAGGCATCCTGCGATACCGCTTGGCGGTATCGGGCAGGATGCCTGTTCTGCTATGATGATCTTCATTGCATTTTCTATATCCGCAACAGCCTGACGAGATTTCTGGCAGAGTTCATAGCAGATAAAAACAGCGTGCAGCTTTTCCGCATTTATGCTATACTTGACACAGCGGATCACAGGATCCTCCGGATGGGGAAAAGGAGCAAAAATGATGCGGAAACTGGACCTGAATGCGATCTATATTTCGGAGCGGGTGCAGGAGACCCTGCGCCCTGTTTCAGTCAGTGCACTGACGGCGGTGGTGGCTCCCATGGGCTATGGCAAGACCACAGCGGTCAACTGGTTCTTGAACCAGCGCAGGCAGACGGAAAATGCAGTACCTTCTCTGCGCTTTCTCGCATGGAAGGTACTGCATTTTTGCTTGCTGCCTTATCTGTGCGGAATGGATGCCGCACGCGGCATTCAAGGTTCAAACCGGTCTGCATTCTGTAATTGCCACTTGACCCAACCCGTGGTATAATGAAAAAATCGAATACTATGGGAACAAAGGACAGGGGTCAGAACAGAAAATGGCAAAACGAAAGCGAAAAACAACTGCAAAGCGCGCGTCTGCACGCAGAAAAAGCCGGGCCGAAGAGCGGATGTCGGCGGGGCTGGGCACCCTGTTTGTGGGGCTGTTGCTCATTGTGCTGGCGTTCGTGGAGGGGGACTCCGTCTGGAAGAGCGCCCACCAGATCCTATTCGGGCTGTTCGGCTGCGGCAGCTTTGTGCTGGGCGCGGCGGTGTGCTATCTGGCCATCCTCTACACCCGGGGGCAGGACCTGCTGATGCAGGTGTTCAAGCTGCTGCTGGGGCTGATCTTTGCCAGCGGCACGGTCATCGTGTTTTCGGATATCCCCGCCGACCTGACCGCTGCCCAGATGATCGCTGCCTGCTACCAGAACGGCGCAAATGCCTGGCTGGGCGGCGGCGTGCTGGGCACCCTGCTGGGCGGCAACCTGCTCCTGCTCTGCGGGCGGCCTGCGGCCAATCTGGTCATGGCGGTGCTGGCCCTGTGCGCCAGCCTGTATATTTTTGATATCACCCCTGCCGAGTGCTGGCAGTGGCTCTGCAATGTGGGCGGCGGTGTGCACGAAAAAGGCGTGGCGGTCTATGAACAGAACGCCGCCCGCCGTGCCGAACGCCTTGCGGCCCGGCAGGCGGAAGAGGATGACCGCGCCGAGGAACCTGCGGACGACTACGATGACAATTACGATGAGGAAGATGCGCCCGGCGGCATTCCGGTGCCCGGGTGGCTGTCCGGCGTGTTCAGCTGGGGCCACAAGGTGACCAAGGAGATGGAGGGCGAAGCGGACCCCGGCCCCGTGGACGATTCTCTGGGCTACGAGCCGCCTGTGCCGGTGGAGCCGGAACCGGCTCCCGCCCAGCCTGCCCCAGCCTTTGAGCCGGTCAAGGTGACCTCCAACCATCCCCGCGCGGCGTTTGATATCGACCTTGGGCCGGATACCTCTGTTTCCGAGGGCGGCAGCGAGCCCATTGAGCCCATCATCATCGGGCCGGGCGGCACCTTTGGGCAGGACCCGCTCCAAAAAGCACCGCCCCGGGCCATCGTCAAACCGGTGGTGCCGGATGCCGTGGAGACTGCCGCCGAGGATTTCTTCGCGCCCGCCGGATCGCCTGCTCCGGCCCCGGTGGTGAACCCCACCGTGCCGCCTGCGGCCCCGGAAGCCCCTGCGGCTGCACCGGCAGAGCCCGTGCAGCCTGAGATGCCGGTGTTCCAGACCCCCACCCTGCCCACTACGGACGAGCCGGTGGTGCCGGTGCGGATCAGCGCGGAAAACGCGGTGGCCATGCGCAGTGAGCCGGACGAGGACGGCTGGATCAGCATTACCAGCGAACCGGTAGAGGAAAAGGACCTGAACACGCTGGTGGCGGCCGCCATGGAAAAACCTGCCGCAGGCGAGCAGGCTGCCGCCACCGCCCCGGCCGAGGAGCCGGAGGTGGTGGAGACCTTCCAGTATCAGTACCCCAGCATCGAGCTGTTTGAAAAGTCTGCCGAGGAGAGTGACCCCGGTGCCCAGGACGAGCTGAAGGCCAACGCCCAGAAGCTGGTGGACACGCTGGAAAGCTTCGGCGTGCGCACCCGGGTGCTGGATATCTCGCGGGGCCCCTCCGTTACCCGGTACGAGGTCCAGCCCATGGCGGGCGTGAAGATCAGCCGCATCACCTCGCTGGCCGATGATATCGCCCTGAACCTTGCCGTGGCCGATGTCCGCATGGAAGCACCCATCCCCGGCAAGCCTGCCGTGGGCATTGAGGTGCCCAACCACAAAAAGACCCCCGTTTTTATCCGCAGTGTCTTTGAAAGCCAGGCCTTCCTGCGGATGACTTCGCCCTTGGGCGTGGCGTTGGGCAAGGACATTGCCGGTGTGGCCCAGGTGGCCGACCTGTGCAAGATGCCCCATCTGCTCATCGCAGGCAGCACCGGCAGTGGTAAATCTGTCTGTGTGAACAGCATCATCATCAGCATCCTGTTCCGCTCCAGCCCCGAGGACGTGAAGCTCATGCTCATTGACCCCAAGGTGGTGGAGCTGGCTGAATACAACGGCATCCCCCACCTGCTGATGCCCGTCATCACCGAGCCGAAAAAGGCGGCGGGTGCTCTGAGCAGCGCGGTGCAGGAGATGGAGCGCCGCTACCACCTGTTTGCGGAAAACAATGTCCGTGACATCAAATCCTTCAACAAGCTGGCGGCCACCGACCCCATGCTGGAAAAGATGCCCTATATCGCCATCATCATCGACGAGCTGGCCGATCTGATGATGGTCGTGGGCAAGGACGTGGAGGATTCCATCTGCCGCATTGCCCAGAAGGCCCGCGCCGCCGGAATGCACCTCATCGTTGCCACCCAGCGCCCCAGCGTGGATGTCATTACCGGTCTGATCAAGGCCAACATCCCCAGCCGCATTGCCTTTGCCGTGTCCAGCCAGGTGGACAGCCGCACCATTCTGGATGGTGCCGGTGCCGAGAAGCTGCTGGGCCAGGGTGATATGCTCTTTATGCCTGTGGGTGCGCCCAAGCCGGTGCGTATCCAGGGTACCTTTGTGCGGGATGAGGAGATCAGCCGCGTGCTGGACTTCATCAAGCAGAGCGCCACCGTCCAGTACGACGAGGCCATGATCGAAGCCATGGAAAAGCACGCCATTCAGGATGGAAAGAAGGGCGCATCCTCTGCAGATGCGGATGAGGAGACCGGCAGCGACCCGATGCTCAAGCAGGCCGTTGAGGTGGTCATCGATGCCGGGCAGGCATCCACCAGCCTGCTGCAGCGCCGCTGTAAGCTGGGTTATGCCCGCGCCGCCCGCATCATGGATGAGATGGAGCAGAAGGGCATCATCGGCCCCTATGAGGGTGCCAAGCCCCGCGCTGTTCTCATCAGCCGCCAGCAGTGGCTGGAGATGCAGATGAATCAGCCGGAGGAATAAGGACACAAGCAACACTTCTCTTGGCTCCCTGTCAGGGGAGCAGACAGAGAGGTTTAACCAGTGAGGAACACTATGGACAACTCTTCCCCAATCTACACCGAATTTCTTCCCATCAGCCGGGCGGACATGGAAGCCCGGGGCTGGG
>OGML01002722.1_pt1 | contig 11958 bp, 10 predicted proteins | sample 1572951 | NCBI WGS metagenome assembly OGML01 (sample SAMEA2581883, study PRJEB24529) | metagenome | biome: Human gut stool | place: China | collected 2011 | reverse complement strand
GAAGTGGGATTCTGCAGGTGATCTTCGAGGAAGCAAACTGTGGTGCGGAGAGCTTCGCAAAGGCGGAGAAGCTTCGTTCCGAGTTTGTCGTTGCAATCACCGGTGAGGTTGCAAAGCGTGGCGGCGCAGTCAATGAGAACCTTGCAACCGGTGACATCGAAGTCATCGCGAAGGATATCCGTATCCTTGCAGAGGCAGATACACCACCATTCCCAATCGAGGAAAACAGCAAGACGAAGGAAGATCTTCGTCTGAAATACCGTTATCTGGATCTTCGTCGTCCGGACTTGCAGAAGAATATCATGATGCGTAGTAAGGTGACAACACTGGTTCGTTCCTTCATGGCAGATGAAGGATTTATCGAGATCGAGACACCGACACTTTGTAAGTCGACTCCAGAGGGTGCGCGTGATTATCTTGTACCAAGCCGTGTGCATCCGGGTGAGTTCTATGCGTTGCCACAGTCACCACAGATTTATAAGCAGCTGTTGATGTGCTCTGGCTACGACCGTTATTTCCAGATTGCACGCTGCTACCGTGATGAGGATCTGCGTGCCGACAGACAGCCGGAATTTACACAGATCGATATGGAGCTTTCGTTCGTGGATGTCGATGATGTTATCGATGTCAATGAGCGTCTGCTTGCAAAGCTGTTCAAGGATGTCATCGGTGTTGATGTACAGCTTCCAATCCAGCGTATGACCTACAAAGAGGCAATGGAGCGTTTCGGTTCCGATAAGCCGGATCTCCGTTTTGGTATGGAGCTTTGCGATGTGACAGATGTTGTGAAGGATTGTGAATTTGTCGTATTCAAGAATGCGATTGAAGCTGGAGGAAGCGTGCGCGGTATCAATGCCGAGGGACAGGGCGCAATGCCAAGAAAGAAGATCGATGCACTCGTTGATTTTGCAAAGGGCTATGGCGCAAAGGGTCTTGCATATATTGCAATCCATGAGGATGGAACGATGAAGTCGTCTTTCGCGAAGTTCATGAAGGATGAGGAGATGCAGGCGCTTGTTGCGAAGATGCATGGTAAGCCGGGCGATTTACTGCTCTTCGCAGCAGATAAGAGCAAACTTGTCTATGATGTGCTTGGTGCACTTCGTCTGGAAATCGCAAATCAGCTTGGACTTTTGAAGAAGGACGAATACCGTTTCGTATGGATCACAGAGTTCCCGTTGCTTGAGTGGAGCGAGGAGCTTGGCAGATATCAGGCAATGCACCATCCATTTACGATGCCAATGGAAGAGGATCTGCAGTATATCGAGTCTGATCCAGGCAGAGTACGTGCAAAGGCATACGATATCGTATTAAATGGTACAGAGATCGGTGGTGGTTCCGTGCGTATCCACCAGGATGATATCCAGGAAATGATGTTCAAGGCACTTGGATTCACGATGGAGCGTGCATACGACCAATTTGGATTCCTGTTAAATGCATTTAAGTATGGAGTACCGCCACATGCAGGACTTGCATACGGACTTGACCGTCTGGTTATGCTGATGGCACAGGAAGATTCTATTCGTGATGTTATCGCATTCCCAAAGGTAAAGGATGCTTCCTGCCTGATGAGCGAGGCACCAAATACCGTCGATGCAAAGCAGCTTGAAGAGCTTGGAATCTCGATTGTGAAGCCGGAAGCTGAGACAGAAGAATAAAGCATAATAAGAAGAATAAAGCATAATAAGAAGATTACCGCATATGTATAGACTAAGGGAGACCGGAGTTTTGCATATGCGGTTTTTTGATCGGAAAAAAATCAGATTGTTGTTTGGATTTACCGTATTTTTAGTTTTGCTGATTCTGAATTGTGTGATGTATTGTAACAAAGCGGGGATGAAACGGGATTTGGTCGTTGTGATTGATGTCGGACATGGCGGCAATGATCCGGGTAAGATCGGCGTGGATAATGTAAAAGAAAAAGATGTGAATTTGCAGATTGCCCTATGCTTGAAAGCACAGTTACAGGCGCGGGGTGTGAAGGTAATCCTGACGCGCGAGGGGGATGTGTGTCTGGCAACGAATGGTGCGACGAACAAGAAAGTATCTGATATGCATAACCGGGTGAGCTTGATCAATGCGTCCGGCGCGGACTATATGATCAGTATCCACCAGAACAGCTACCCAGAGGCAGAGATTAGCGGACCGCAGGTATTTTATTATGGTTCATCGGAAATGTCGAAGAAACTGGCGGAAGCGATACAGGCGCAGTTGATCGTCGATTTGCAGCCACCGAAGGAACGGGAGATTAAGACGGGCAATGATCTGTATATCCTGAAAAACAGTCAATGCCCGGGCGTAATCGTAGAGTGTGGATTCCTGAGCAATCCGACAGAATGCGAGAACTTGCAGAATCCACAATATCAGCAGGCAGTTGCGGCAGCGATTGCACGCGCCGTCTGCAATTTATAATTCGACGGTGAAACAGATCCATGTATGTTCATGGAATGTCTCGTTGTCCAGATAGATTTTGCCATTGTAATGATCGACCAATTTTTTCAGATTCGGCAGACCTTGTCCGCGGGAGGTGCGTACTTCTGCGGACGTTTTGGTAGAATAGCCACGGACAAACATTTTCTTGCGCAGCTCTGAAGAAATCTCCCCTCCTTCGTTCTTTGTCTGAATTCGGACGTGATCGTTCCGGCTGTCAAGAATCAGCGAGAATGTATGTCCGGGTTCTGTCGCTTCAATCGCATTGTCAATTAGAATACCCAAGATGCGGATCAGATCGTACTCTGGAACCGGCGTGATTAGGGAACGGTTCTTGATTTTGACCGAGATCAGCCTGCCCTTTTGCTCCGCTTCTTTGATCTTACTAAATACAAATCCAGCAACAACCGGAAGATTGATCTTCAAAAGCTCAGATTCATTGAACTCTTCTTCCAGAAAGGTCGAATAATTCGCGATCGCGTCACTTAACGAATCATAATCTTTGTAAGTATATGGCAGCATGCGGATTGCATTCATCTGATTGTTGAAATCGTGTTGCTTGCCTAGGATGTCAGAAATCAGATCGTGTGCCATTGGTTCATAGGTCTGATAATCTTTGATATCCTGCTGTTGGATTGTGATTGTGCGTTGCTGGTTTAATACCATAATGTCAGCGACCAGCAGGATGACCATGAATGTCATCGTCAAAGGAAGAACTTGGATTGCGTCGATAGAGTCAATTTTAAAGAGTGCAATCGAAACCAAATAAAGCAGAAAAACATAGGATAGTACAAGCTTGACAATAAGATTTCCGCTATTGATAAAATTGTATAACCGATCCAGTGGTAATAATGATATGAGAATACAAATTGCGCAGATAACACAGGTTACAATCAGTTCATTCGTGGTATTGGAAGAGGTAGACATTGAGTTAGGCAAGATGATAGCTGTGACCGCTTCAATCAAACCATATCCAACATAACTGAACAAAAATGGAAAAATGCCAGAGGAAAAGGAAATATGGATAATAAAACAATAGGATAGTAAGGATATAGGCAATGATATAAACCAGCCAAATACATTTGGCATAAAAGTGAAGAAAAAGTTATTTGCAATTCCACAAAGTGGCAAAAATAATAGTAATGGAGAGAGTAAAGATTTTTTCTTTTTGCCTAAGAAAGAACGGACTAATAATAATTCTGCGGTTGCTTCTATTGTATAAGTACAACTAGAAATTATAAAAGTTTTCATGTAATCCAAATCCCCTTTTGTTTTGTAATCATTATAAGAGTATTGAAGGAAATATGTCAATTGATATGTAATAATCGAATTGAGAAGGAAATTGTGTAAAGAAAAGAAAGATGTTGTCTATTCCCCACGAAATGTCGTTCGTTCCAAACCTATTGCGCATTTATTTTAATCATGTTAAGAATAATATAGAAATTCATTCGGGGATGGATTTCAAAGAATATTCTTTCAGAAGGAGGAGATGTGTGATGAAGGATATGAAGAAAGCGGTTGCTGCGCAGTTGGAGGATTTGACAGATGTAATCTTGACTCTTACAGGATGCAAACATATTTGGGGAGAGGTGGAGCTTCCTGATTGTATGAGAGTCGAGATGGGATCAGAATCGGAGAACTAGTACATCAACCAATAACACTTGGGGGTATCCGTTGTGCGCGCTTTTGACGGATATCCCATTTGTTAAAAAGCACATGGAGAACATAAGACAGGGGATGAATTATGAGTATCAATCATAGGATAGGGGAGCATGTGACACGGTATCTCGTGGGACGTGACTATGATGTGGCAGATGTGCAGTGTGCAAAAGTATGCTATGCAGTAGAATCAATTGTGGGAGATTTGCAAAAAGATCTTGTTCTATTTGTTATCTTTGCAGTATCTGGATTTTTCCGGGAATTTTTGTTTTGCTTTGTGACGGTCAATCTGGTTCGCCGGTTTCTGGGCGGTATCCATATGAAAACAAATATTGGGTGTACAGTTGCTTCGGTCAGTGTGTACGTGATCGCAGTGGCGGGCGGTGTACATGTCATATTTCCATATCCGGTCGTAGCGGGATTGTTGCTGTTTACGATGTATCTGATGGCGACGATTGCACCATTACCATCGCCAAATCGACCGGTTTACAAGGGAGAACGAAAAAAGAAGATTCAACAAAAAGGCTTGATCGGACTAGGCGTATTGAGTATCTGTTCGGTGATCTACCCTGCTTGTTCCACATTTATTGCATGGATTTTGATTTTACAGATTGTGGAGGTAGGAGTTGTAGTGATGAGAGAAAACTATTTGAATTATAAGGATATGGATGCGCCGCCGTCGATGTCGGAGGAGGCGGAAAAGCTATTTATGGAATGTACGCGGAATTATGAAGCACGAATGAATGGCTTGCTTCATTATCCGACGGAGTTTCGCTCTATGACGCGAAAAGAACGAACCAGCGCATTTAAAGGCTTTACGGATCAGGAAAAAGATGCAGTGATGAATCTTATGACAGACGAACAGAAGGAACGATTGGTTCAGGATATCCGTTATCAGGCGGTGCTTGATTTCAGACGTGGGAAATAACTAGCAGGGACTGAAAGTGCTTTGGTAAAATATTTTCAGTCCCTGCTAATTATCTTTTTGACATAATCTTTATATTTACGTCCAACGGGTGTCGAGATATTGTGATTCCCCAGATAGAGAAGCGCGTTGGTCGGATCGTAAGAGTTCACATAATCACTGTTTACAATAAAGCTTCGATGGCTTTGGATGAAATTCGGCGGAAGCTGTGCAATCAGTTCTTTCAGACGGATACCGCTTGTGTTGATCACATTGCTTTCCTCATAGATCGTCAGGTTCTTGCCAGCCGCTTCGATATACAGGATCTTTTCTGGAAGAACGCGAAAATAAATACCATTGACATCGCGTAGTTCTATGGGCGTAACGTCCAGAAAACGATTGTGGATCAGCTTGTCGATGGTATATAACAAATCTTCTTTCTTATAGGGCTTTACCAGAAAATCATAACAATTCGTTGCATGTATTGCACGTGGTGCATCCATGGAATATGCAGTCAGATACAGGATTGGTGTTTTTGCATACCGCTGCATGGAACGAATCTGTGTTCCAAGTGCGATACCGTCCTGCTCGGACTCGTCATCTCCAAGAGAGATATCCAATAGGAATAGTTGGATTTTGTTTGCGCGCATCAATTGGGTTGCCTGCTGGTAATTGGTTGCTTTTATGCAATTCATATGATCGTATTTTTCGAGCAGGATGGATTCGATGCCATCTAACTGTTCCTGATCATCTTCTACTATTAAAACATCCATGAAGGAGCTCCTTTCACACGACTGTACATTATAAATACGGCGTGATTTGAATGTCAATCTTTTTTCGATGCTGATGGAAAACTCGGTAAAGAACATGCTAAAAACATACAAAATATGACAGAAGCGTTTGCTTTTTTATAGAAAAAGCGTTATGATACAAATAGTATTGGAATGTCTGGATTGGACAAAATTGGAGGGTATATATATGAACATAGCAGCAATCGGAAATTCAAATCTGACGCTGGCAGTCAGTGATACCGGAAGTATGAATGCCATTGATATGGCGATGCTTAAAAAATCACTGGATGCGGTGGAGACAAATGGTGCGATGATTACACAGATGATGGAACAGTCTGTGAATCCAAACATCGGTGCAAACATTGATATCCGTTTATAAATGATATGATAAGTCCTGCATTTTGCGTGCAGGACTTTTTCTTTTGAATCAACGTCAAATAAATGTAAAATATGATAATTCCACGTCTTGTTTTTCATATAGCTATCGCGTACAATGCATTTTAGTTTTGTTCATTTTTATTTAAGATAAGAGGTATAAGATGAAGACGAAGATGACGTCCAAAGAGCGGCTTCCGTTGATCGGAATGACTGTCTCAGCATTTATTTTTAATACATCCGAGTTTATGCCAATCGGTCTGCTGACTGATATTGCAAATAGCTTTTCAATTTCTGAGGCGAAGGCGGGCATGTTGATCACGGTATATTCGTGGATCGTTATGTTGCTTTCCCTGCCGCTCATGCTGCTCGTGAGCAAGATTGATTATAAGAAGTTATTTATGGGAACGGTTGCATTGTTCGGAATCTGTCAGGTGTTGACCGTGTTGTCAAACAGCTACGGCATGCTGATGGCGTCCCGAATCGGTGTAGCCTGTGCACACGCGATTTTCTGGTCAATCGCGTCTCCGATTGCAGTGCGTATGGCGTCAGAAGAACATCAGTCCAAAGCACTCAGTATGGTCGTGACAGGTACTTCGGTTGCGACGATTGCAGGACTTCCGCTTGGAAAAATGATTGGACATTATGCAGGATGGAGAATCGCCTTTTTGATCGTGGCAATCATCACATTCGTTGTTTTGGCATATATGGCATTCCTGTTCCCGAAGATGGAGTGTGGCGAGCCGTTCCGTGTGAAGCAGTTGCCAGAACTATTTAAGAATCGTGCACTTGTCTGCATCTATATTCAGACATTTTTGTTTGTAGTGGGCTATTATACGAGCTATAGTTATATCGATCCGTTCCTGCAGCAGGTCGCACACATGGGAAATAGTACAGTCACCATTACATTGTTTGTGTTTGGTGCCGCAGGATTGCTCGGCAGTCTTCTGTTCTCGAAATTCTATGACAAATACCGGCATGGATTTTTACGCACGGTGATGATTTCGTTGGCGGTTGAACTGTTATTGCTGCTTCCTGCAGCAGGACAGCCGGGATTTATAATGGCGCTTTGTGCTTTATGGGGCATTACAGTACTTGTATTTAATGTATCGTTCCAGTCAGAGACGATCCGCTGTACGGATGAACAGTCCTCGTCGGTTGCAATGTCGATTTTTTCCGGTATCTTTAATTTCGGTATCGGCGCAGGCAGCTTCCTTGGTGGAATTGTGTGCGATAAGGGACAGATTGTACATATTGGATTTGTTGGAGCTGCATTTGCGGTAATTTCGGTTCTGTTCTTCCTGGTGTGCATGTCCAAGAATCTGGTAGAGAATAAGTAAGATTGACTGTTCTTTTTTTGAAATGAGATATCATGTAAGCGGTTGTATCACAGATACAATCGCTTATTTTATGTGAATATATGGTAGTAAAGCAGCTCAGTAAGGCAGCAGCAGAAGAAGGGGCCTCCAGAGTAGCAGGTATAATGGCGGGAAATGGCGCAGGATATCCTGCGCCGTTTTCTATATATTGTATTTCTAAAGTCAAAAACTCAATATCGTGTATCAAATATTTCGAAATGTTACAAAATGTAACAATTTTATGTGAACCATTGAAAAGAATAAGTTTACAGAAAAAGAAAAAGAAAACTTGTTGGAAACATAGCAAAAATGCGAAGAAAATGTGAATTTTTGAAAAAACATCCAAAAACTGGTTGACAATAATATTACAGGTTGCTATAATGGGCAATGTAATAAGTTGTAACATATTTGTAACAAATTGGAGGTAAGAACATGAAAAGACCATCCGTAAAGTGGTTGGCGGTAGCGGCGGCAGGTTGCATTTTCGCTTCGTCCATGGGTACATACACATATACCGCGTTGGCAGATGAGTTTGTATATACCGATGCTAACGTCAGTATTACATCGATCGTAGATCGCTATATTGAAGAAAATGGTGGAGAAGTATTTACAGTTGATGCAACTCCAGAGGATGCAACAGCACCGGCTGCAGTTGTTGCAGAGGCAACAGCAACCGACGCAGTAGCAACAGGCGAGATTCAGGAGATTGCAAAGGTAACAGGAGAAATCGCAGAAGTTCCTTCCGAGGAAACAACGGAGGCACCGGCAACGGAAGAGCCAACGACAGAAGCACCTGTACAGGAAGCATCTGAGGCGGCAGCATCACCGGTTATGGATTTCACAGGAAAGGCAATCGTCACAGCATCTGGTTCCGTAAATATTCGTCAGTCTGGTGATGTGAATGCGGCAAAGGTTGGAACGATTGATGCAGGCGGACTTGTAAACATCGTAGAAAAAGGTGATACGTGGTCCCATATTACATCAGGAAATGTAGATGGATATATCAGAAATGATCTGTTAGCATTTGAAGGGGATGCAGCAAGCTATGCAAGCGCAAATCTCTCGAAGGTTGCAGTTGTAAATACAGCAGCATTGAAGCTTCGTAGTGCAGCAAGCACAGACAGCGAGAGCATCACACTTCTGGCACAGGGAGAATCTTATCCGATCGTAGAGACAGGAGATGCATGGACAAAGATCCAGCTTGACACTGTGACAGGATATGTAAAGAATGAGTACATAACTATTTCTTATAATATGCCAACAGCAAAGGCAGTAAGTGCACCGGCACAGGATACAACGACAACGGAAGCGCCAACAACGGAAGCTCCTACGACAGAGGCTCCTACAACAGAAGCACCAGTGACAGAAGCTCCAACCTCAGATCTTGGACAGCAGATTGCAAACTTTGCATGTCAGTTCGTTGGAAACCCATATGTATGGGGCGGCACAAGCCTGACAAACGGAGCGGATTGTTCCGGATTCGTACAGAGTGTATATAAGAACTTTGGATATTCACTTCCTCGTACATGTACACCACAGAGTAATGCAGGTACAGCAGTCAGCCTTGCAGCATTGGCACCTGGTGATCTGGTATTCTACGATCACGGTACAGGTTCCTGTGAGCACGTAGGTATCTATATTGGAAATGGACAGATCGTACATGCAAGCAGCAGCCGTACAGGAATCAAGATCTCAAATGTAAATTACAGTACACCATTTAAGGCTTGCAGAATTGTAAATTAGGAAATTAGTAATACTTTCTATAATGTGTTTGAAAGGGCATTTTCGGTAAGAATCGAAGGTGCCCTTTTCCGTTATCAAAAAAATGTGAATTTTTGTATATTTTGACGAAAAATCACTTCCCAAACAGGGGTTGGGTGTGCTATAATACTAAACATAGAAAGTACATGTGCTTCACGCACATTTTTTATTTTCTATAGTTCGACGTAAAGGAGCTGGGGCATATGAATTACATCATAAGTGGAAAGAACATTGAGGTTACAGACGCACTGAAGCAGGCGATTTACGAGAAGCTTGAGAGAATCGAGAAGTTCTTCGGTGAAGACACAGCAGCACAGGTTACACTTTCGGTAGATAAGGACCGTCAGAAGATTGAGGTTACGATCCCGATGAAGGGACATACGATTCGTGCAGAACAGGCGAGCGATAATATGTATGTATCCATCGATTTGGTTGTGGAGATTATCGAACGTCAGGTAACACGCCATAAGAAGCGTATTTTGGACAAGGAACAGAATTCCGGTTATATCAATAACGATTTCTTCGATGTAGAAGGACTTGAGGATGAGGATGTCCAGATTATTCGTAGCAAGAAGGTTGTGTTAGAGCCTATGTATCCGGAGGATGCATGCATCCAGATGGATCTGCTTGGACATAATTTCTTCGTATTCCGTAACGCAGAGACAGACAAGGTAAATGTAGTCTACAAGCGTAGAGGCAATACATTCGGATTGATCGAGCCAGAATTTTAACAGTTTCAGTTATGTATAGAGGGTTATGAAAAAACGGTATCCCGGAGACGAAGGTCTCCGGGATATTTGTTATTATAGGATATTTTCTATATGGGAATGGTATTTCTGACATGGAAACTTCTTGCGTTACCTACCATTTAATGTTATATTACAAGTTGTGGTATTAGAATGAGTTACGCTCAGGGAGGTAAGAAATGAGCTTATTTGAAAAAGTGTTTGGAACACATAGTGATAAAGAGCTGAAGAAAATATATCCGATTGTAGATAAGATCGAAGCGCTGGATTCAACCATGCAGGCGTTAAGTGATGAAGAGCTGAAGGCAAAGACACCAGAGTTCAAGGAACGTCTTGAAAAGGGCGAGACACTGGATGATCTGCTTCCAGAAGCATTTGCCGTTGTCCGTGAGGCAGCAGACCGTGTTCTTCATATGAAGCATTACCGCGTGCAGCTGATCGGTGGTATCCTGCTGCATCAGGGACGTATCCCGGAGATGCGTACTGGTGAAGGTAAGACATTGGTTTCTACACTTCCTGCATATTTGAATGCACTCGAAGGAAAGGGTGTTCATATCGTAACTGTCAACGACTATCTGGCAAAGCGTGATGCCGAGTGGATGGGACAGGTACACGAATTCCTTGGACTGACGGTAGGTGTGATCTTAAACAGTGATAAAAACGATGCAAGACGTGCCGCTTATAACTGCGACATTACATATGTTACAAATAACGAGCTTGGTTTCGATTACCTGCGTGACAACATGGTTATTTACAAGGAGCAGCTCGTGCAGCGTGATCTGCATTATGCGATCGTCGATGAGGTCGATTCCGTACTCATTGATGAGGCGCGTACGCCATTGATCATTTCCGGACAGAGCGGAAAGTCTACCGACTTGTACAAGATGTGTGATTATCTGGCGCGCCGTATGAAGCGTGGTACTGCTTCGATGGAAATCAGTAAGCTCGATGCCATCATGGGTACAGAGATCGAGGAAGATGGAGATTACTTAGTTGATGAGAAGGACAAGCAGGTTGTACTGACTGCACAGGGTGTCAAGGAAGTTGAGCAGTTCTTCCATATCGACAACTTCTCAGATGCAGATAATATTGATATCCAGCACAACATGATCATGGCATTGCGTGCACATGCGCTCATGTTCCGTGATAAAGATTACGTTGTTAAGGATGACGAGGTTTTGATCGTCGATGAGTTTACCGGACGTATCATGCCGGGACGTCGCTTCTCAGACGGTCTGCATCAGGCGATTGAGGCAAAGGAAAACGTAAAGGTAAAACGTGAGAGCCGTACACTGGCAACGATTACTTTCCAGAACTTCTTCAACAAATATAAGAAAAAGGCAGGTATGACAGGTACTGCTTTGACGGAGGAAGAAGAGTTCCGTGAGATCTACGGCATGGACGTTGTCGTTGTTCCGACAAACCTGCCGGTACAGCGTATTGATCATCACGATTCTATATTTAAGACAAAGAAAGAAAAACTGAACGCAATCGTACAGGCGGTTGTGGAAGCACATGACAAGGGACAGCCGGTACTGGTTGGTACAATCACGATTGATGCATCCGAGGAACTGAGCCGCATGCTCACAAAGCGTGGCATCCAGCACAAGGTATTGAATGCGAAGTTCCATGAGTTAGAGGCTGAGATCGTTGCCGATGCCGGACAGCGCGGTGCAGTTACGATCGCAACCAACATGGCTGGCCGTGGTACCGATATCAAGCTTGGCGAGGGCGTGGCAGAACTCGGTGGTCTGAAGATCATCGGTACAGAGCGTCATGAGTCCCGTCGAATTGATAACCAGCTGCGTGGTCGTGCCGGACGTCAGGGCGATCCGGGTGAGTCCAAGTTCTATCTGTCTCTGGACGACGATCTGATGCGTCTGTTCGGTTCCGAGAAGGTAAAAGCGGTTTACGATGCACTGAAGATTCCAGAG
>OGML01002712.1_pt1 | contig 12010 bp, 9 predicted proteins | sample 1572951 | NCBI WGS metagenome assembly OGML01 (sample SAMEA2581883, study PRJEB24529) | metagenome | biome: Human gut stool | place: China | collected 2011 | reverse complement strand
AGAAGTACTTCTCCGTCGCTTCCGGCGGCGGCACGGGCCGTACCCTGCACCCCGATAACGTCGCAGCCGGCCCCGCCAGCTACGGCCTGACCGACTCTCTGGGCCGCGTCCACGGCGATGCTCAGTTTGCAGGTTCCTCTTCTGTGCCTGCACACGTCGAGATGATGGGTCTCATCGGCATGGGCAACAACCCGATGGTCGGCGCTACTGTCGCCTGCGCTGTTGCTGCTGCACAGGCCAACGCCTAAATCCTTTTCCAAAGTTCGGCAGAGGGGGCTGCTTGTAAAAGGGCAGCTCCCTTTTTATGCTGATAGATGTTCGCAACCACAAACCACGAAGTAAGCAAGGAAGGAAAATCATGAAGAAAGCTCAGATCAAAAAGAGCGTGTCTGCACTGGCTATGGCAGCGGTCATCGCGGTCAGCCTGTTTGGCTACGGCTGCGGTGCAAAGCCTGCCTCTACCAGTTCTGACGCAGGTGTGTCCGGCGACTTCACCGGCACTGCCAAGGGCTTCGGCGGCGACGTTTCCGTCACCCTGACCCTGACCGACGGCGCCATCACCGGCTGCACCGCCGAGGGCAAGGAAGAGACCCAGGGCGTCGGCTCTGAGGCCATCGCCAAGATGCCCGGCGAGATCGCCGAGAGCGGCAGCATCGCCGTGGACGGCGTGTCTGGCGCTACCATCACCTCTACCGCCATCAAGGAGGCTGCTGCAGCTGCCCTGACCGCTGCCGGCCTGAACCCCGATGACTACAAGATCGCTGTGGAGAACAACGCTACCGCCGAGGACTCCACCGTTGACGCAGATGTCGTCGTCGTCGGTGCAGGCGGCGCAGGCATGACTGCTGCCATCACCGCTGCCGCTGAGGGCAAGACCGTCGTCATCCTCGAGAGCCAGTCCATGGTGGGCGGTAACTCCGTCCGCGCTACCGGCGGCATGAACGCCGGCAAGACGGTTTATCAGGACGAGAACGAGTTCGGCGAGTCTGCCGGCGTCGAGAAGACCCTGAAGACTGCTGCCGAGAAGTACGCCGACAACGAGACCATCACCGCTCTGGCAAAGACCGTCTCCGAGCAGTGGGCTGCCTATCAGGCCAACCCCACCGGCTACTTCGACTCTGTCGAGCTGATGGAGCTGGATACCATGATCGGCGGCAAGGGCATCAACGACCCCGAGCTGGTCGAGACCCTGTGCGCAAACTCTGCTGACGCCATCGACTGGCTGGACGAGCACGGCATCACCCTGCACAACGTCTCCAGCTTCGGCGGTGCATCCGTCAAGCGCATCCATCGCCCTGTGAACGCAGAGGGCAAGACCGTTTCTGTCGGTTCCTACATGATCCCCCTGCTGGAGGAGAACTGCGAGAAGGCCGGTGTCCAGATCCTGCTGAACACCACCGCCAACGAGATCCTGACCGATGCGAGCGGCGCTGCTGTGGGCATCAAGGCCACCGGTTCTACCGGCGAGACCGTCACCGTGAACGCCAAGGCTGTGGTGCTGACCACCGGCGGCTTCGGCGCAAATCTGGACATGGTCACCGAGTACAAGCCTGAGCTGAAGGGCTTCATGACCACCAACGCTGCCGGCGCTCAGGGTCAGGGCATTGAGATGGCCACCGCGATCGGCGCTGGCACCGTGGATATGGACCAGATCCAGATCCACCCCACCGTTGAGGCCAACACCGCTGCCCTGATCACCGAGGGTCTGCGCGGCGACGGCGCTGTGCTGATCAATGCCGAGGGCAAGCGCTTCATTGATGAAGTCGGTACCCGTGATGTGGTTTCCGCCGCTGAGATCGCTCAGACCGGCAGCTACAGCTGGCTGGTGGTGGATCAGGCTATGGTGGATGCCTCCAGCGTCATTCAGGGCTACATCAAGAAGGGCTACACCGTGACCGGTGAGACCTATGAGGAACTGGGCAAGGCAATGGGCGTTGATGAGGCTGCTTTTGCCGAGACCATGAACACCTGGAACGGCTATGTTGAGGCCAAGAACGACCCCGACTTCGGCCGCACCAGCTTTGCAAACAAGCTGGATACCGCTCCCTACTATGCCATCAAGGTCACCGCAGGCGTGCACCACACCATGGGCGGCCTGAAGATCAACACCAACACTGAAGTCCTGAACGAGAACGGCGAGGTCATCCCCGGCCTGTTCGCAGCAGGTGAGGTGACCGGTGGTGTCCACGGTGCAAACCGCCTGGGCGGCAATGCCGTGGCTGACTTTACTGTCTTTGGCCGCATTGCCGGTGCTGCTGCCAGCAAGTACGCTGCATGAAACGCCTGAAAAGCTGGCAGAAAAATCTGATCTTTGCGGCCGTGGTGCTGGCCGCGGCAGCACTCCTGTTCGTGCTGTACCGCGCCAATGCCCCCAAAGCGGAGCCGCTGGTGGCCGTGGTCGATTTCGGCGACGGCATCACCGAAACGATCCCGCTGGACGAGGACCACGATTATCTGTATGATGTGGGCGATTATATCGTGCATCTGCAGGTAAAGGATGGGGCTATCGCCTTTCTCGACAGTCAGTGCCCGGACCATGTGTGCGAGCAATTCGGCTGGCTGAGTGAGCAGGATGCCTGGGCCGCCTGTGTCCCCGCCGGGGTCTATGTAACGGTGCAGGCCGCAGAAACAGAATAAAACAAAGAGGCCGCCGTGCAGGATCATCTCCTGCACGGCGGCCTGTTGTATAGGGGGAAATGTTATTTCACGTATTTGCCTTCGCAGATATTCTTGCAGCAGGCGCTGATGGGAAACCAGCAGCAGTCCCGGCAGATATCGGCCAGAATCTCGGGGGTGGCTTTGGCATCGATCTCCCGGATGAGGGCCTGGTAGTCGTATTCCTTTTCCTCCAACCCGAAATACTCCACGGTCTTGCGGTCGTATCGCTTGACCTTTTCCTGTGTGTCGCACAGGTCGGTGCCCAGCTTGTTGGGGCAGCAGGAGCAGAGGGTGTCAGTGGAGAAGGTGAGCTGGACCTTCGTCCCGGGCACCTCCCGCAGCTGGTGGACGATATCATTCATGTGCTCCACAAAGGCTTCGCTGTAGCCATGGCCGGAGTAGCCCTGAGTGCAGAGCAGGTGATGCGGGCGCAGTACGATGCTCATGCCTTTTTTACCCCCGGGATCCGCTTCCGGATGTTCAGGCCCAGCACGCAGGCCAGCACAGCCTTGATGATGGCGGTGGGGATGAAGGGAAGAACGCAGGCAGAAACAGCCACGGACACGGTGCTGTGGGCGACGATCACGAACAGGATGACACCCACGATATAGTTGACCACAGTGCCCACGACAACCGCCACGGGGAAAGCACCCTTGAAGGCATTCCTGTGCTCCACGCCCAGGCCGATGATGTAGGCCATGATGGGGAAGGAGATCAGGAAGCCGCCGGTGGGGCCAACAAACTTATCGATGCCGCCGGAGAAGTTGGCCAGCACGGGCACGCCCACAGCGCCCAGCAGCAGGTAAACGAGCGTGGCAATGGCGGACAGCTTGGAGCCCAGCACTACAGCCGCCAGCGTGATGGCGAAGGTCTGCATGGTCATGGGTACGCCCAGCGGCATGGGGATGGAGATCTGTGCCATCACGGCGATGACGGCGGCAAACAGGCCCGCGTAGCAGATATCGCGCACCGAGAACTTACTGGTCTGATTCATGGTAAAAAATCCTCCTCTGATTTGGTACAAACAACGTCCCGATTAAACCAGAAAGCGGCAGGCAGGTCAACTTGCGATTTGCGCAAAGGTTTACAATCTGTGAAAATTTGCTGAAAAGCGTTCAAACGAAATTTGGACGCTTGTGTATCCGGGCAAAATGCGATACACTACACCTATACATAGGAAAGGAATCTGACAGGCCGCCCTCCGGCGGGCCTGAATCTGATAGGAGGAACATGATGATCTGGAATAAGAAGAAGGACGGCGCGGAGAACCCGGGTGCGGAAACGCCTGCGGCACAGACAACCAAGGCCCCGGTGCTGTTTTTGCAGAAGAACTGGAAATGGCTCGTGCCGGTGGTCTGTGTGGTGATCGCGGGCGGTGTGTTTCTGCTCAAGCCCAAGAGCGCCAGCACCACAGCCGTGGACCCCAGCTATCTGGAAGCCAGCCCTGAAGTGCGGGATGTCTCCAACACCCTGAGCGGCACCGGCACCCTGAACCCTGCCAACACCTACACCGTGAAATCTCTGGTGGAGGGCAAGGTGCTCACCGGCGAGTTTGAGGAGGGCGACGTGCTGGATGAGGGGAGCATCCTCTACACGCTGGACAGCTCGGATGCTTCCACCAATTTTGAAAAGGCTGAGATCGCCATGCAGCAGGCACAGCGCAGCTATGACAAGGTGGTGGACCGCCAGTATGTGCGTGCCGAGGTGGATGGCACCGTGAGCACCCTGAAGGTCGCCAAGGGCGACGAGGTGACCAGTGGGCAGGAGGTCGCCATCATCCGCGATAGCTCCAAAATGCTGCTGACGCTGGAATTCCCCGCCGCTGATGCCGCTAATTTCAGCGTGGGCCAGACCGCCCAGGTGACGCTGGACGGCACCTTTGAGCAGCTGGACGGCACCGTGACCAGCGTGACCGGAACGGATGCACTGAGCACCGGCAACCTGCTCACCCGCACCGTGACCATTGCCGTGCGGAATGCAGGCGGCCTGACCACCGCGCAGGCGGCCACCGCCTCCATCAACGGGATCAGCTCCATAGGCTCTGCCACCTTTGGCTATCAGGCAGAGCGTACCCTGACCGCACAGGCCGCAGGTACTGTGACCTCCATCCATGTGCAGGAGGGTCAGACCGTTGCCAAGGACGATATCCTGATCGAGCTGAGCGGCGATGACCTGACCGAGAGCATCCAGTCGGCCTCTGAGACCCTGCGCAGCGCTGAGATCTCCCTGCAGAACCTGCAGGATACCATGGCCAACTATACCGTAACCTCTCCCATCAGCGGCACCATCATTGAAAAGGATGCCAAGGTGGGCGACGCGGTCAAATCCGGCGATACCCTCTGCGTCATCTATGACCTGAGCTATCTGGAAATGGTCATCAATGTGGACGAGCTGCAGATCAGCTCCCTGACTGTGGGCCAGAAGGTGCAGATTACGGCCGATGCCGTGCAGGATAAGAACTATGTGGGCACTGTGACCCGCGTCTCCATGAAGGGCACTTCCAACGGTGGCACCACCACCTACCCGGTGACCATCCGCATTGACGAGACCGACGGCCTGCGGCCCGGCATGAACGCCAACGCCGAGATCGTGGTGGCCGAGGCCGCCAATGCCCTGACCGTGCCCAATGCGGCCATCGTCCGGGGCGGCTATGTGCTGGTGACCCAGGATTCCCCCAGCGCCTCCAAGGCGGATGCCACCATGGAGGCCCCCGAGGGCTTTGTCTATGTGGCCGTCAAGACCGGTGTCAGCGATGATGATTACACCCAGATCGTCAGCGGCATCCAGGAGGGGGACACCATTGGTTACGACCCCAACTCGGTCAGCAGCGACAGCTACTATGACGATGGCAGCGGCATGATGATCTTCTGATGGGAGGATGGAATGAGTGCTCTGATCGAATTTGATGCGGTCTGCAAGTATTACCAGATGGGTGACACCACGGTAAAAGCCGCCGACCACATCACCATGAAAATAGAAAAAGGCGAGTTTGTTGCCATTGTGGGCCAGTCCGGCTCCGGCAAGTCCACCTGCATGAACATCATTGGCTGCCTGGATGTGCCCACGGCGGGCACCTACCGGCTGAACGGTCGGGATGTGGGCAAGATGAGCCGGAACGAGCTGGCCTCCATCCGCAACGAGATGCTGGGGTTCATCTTTCAGCAGTATAATCTTCTGCCCAAATTAAACTTACTGGAAAACGTGGAGGTGCCGCTGGTCTATGCGGGCATCCCCCGCGCCGAGCGCCACCGCCGGGCCCGCGAGGTGCTGGAGCAGGTGGGGCTGGGCGATAAGCTGAAAAACAAGCCCAACCAGCTTTCGGGCGGCCAGCAGCAGCGCGTATCCATCGCGCGGGCGCTGGTGCGCAACCCGGCGATCATTCTGGCCGACGAGCCCACCGGCGCGCTGGACAGCCACACCGGCCGCGAGGTGCTGGGAATGCTGCAGGACCTGCATGGGCAGGGCCATACGGTGGTGCTTATCACCCATGACAACTCCATTGCCGTGCAGGCCGACCGCATCATCCGGCTGGAGGATGGTCAGGTGGTCTACGATGGCGACTCCCGCGCGCCGGAAGCCATCGTCCAGCCGACGCTGAACTTTGAACCGGCAGAACAGGAGGGGAACAAATGATCATTGAGACCTTCCGTCAGGCCCTCCAGAATGTGTGGAGCAACAAGCTCCGCACCTTCCTGACCATGCTGGGCATCATCATCGGTGTCATGGCGGTCATCGTCATCGTGGGTCTGGGCAACGGCATGACCCAGAGCATGCGGGACAGCTTTTCAGCACTGGGCACGAATGCCCTGTCCATTCAGGTCTGGGGCTACGGCTCCCGCACCGCCTCGGTGGAGGATGTGTATAAGATCGCGGATAAGAACAAGGAGCTCATCTCCGCAGTCTCGCCCCAGATCGATTTCAGCAACAACACCCCCAAGGTGGGCACCACGACCTACCGCTACGGCACCAGCGTTTACGGTGTGGACGAGCACTACGCCGAGATGAAAAACTATACCCTCGCCCAGGGGCGCGGCCTGCAGTACATGGACATCAAGGACAACAAGCAGGTCTGCATCATTGGTGATTACCTCAACCGGGCGGCCTACGGCGGCAACGCGGTGGGCCAGACCATCAAGCTGGGGGCCTACAAGTTCCGGATCGTGGGCGTGCTGAACGCCAAGGTGACGGACAAGAACCTGCAGCAGGGCTCCGACGATGACTGCATCTATCTGCCCTACACCACGGCCATGCGGCTCTCCAACCAGTCCAGCGCCAAGAACTTTGTTGCGATCATGAAGGACGAGAGCCGGGCCAACGAGGCCAAGGCGGTGATGGAAAGCGGCCTGTACGATCTGCTCAAGAGCGACAACGCTTATTACATCTACAGCGCCAGCGAGTGGCTGGAGGAGATGAACGAGATGATCAACATGGTCATCATCATCCTTACCGGCATTGCCAGCATCTCGCTGCTGGTGGGCGGCATCGGCATTATGAACATCATGCTGGTGTCGGTGACCGAGCGCACCCGGGAGATCGGCATCCGCAAGGCACTGGGTGCCAAAGAGCGGGTGATCCTGTCGCAGTTCGTGGTGGAAGCTGCCACCACCTCCGCACTGGGCGGCGTGCTGGGCATCGTCCTTGGCTATATCGTGTCCATGGCGGCAAACCGCATCCTGCCCATGATCTCCAGCGACATTGATGTGACCGTCAGCCCCTCGTTCAACTCCATCGTGGTGGCCTTTGGCATCTCAGTGGGCATCGGCGTGCTGTTCGGCTATCTGCCCGCCAAGCGCGCCGCAAGGCTGAACCCCATTGAAGCGCTGAGATATGATTAAACCTCTTACCGCTTCGGTCTGGCTTTGCCAGCGCCTTGCGGAGCTCCCCTAATAGGGGCAACAACGACGACCGCCGCCAGTGGCGGATGAAGGGAGGAGTTGTTGGGGCCGCGGCCAGCAGGATGCAAGTGCAAGGCTTTGCACGAAGCAGACGCTGGGAGCCGCAACCCGGAATACATTAGAAACTATTTTAAGGAGGATTTTCCATGAAAAAGCGAATCCTTGCATTTCTGCTGGCGGTGAGCATTGCCGTGTCGATGCTGGTGCTGCCGGCATCGGCAGCGGGCAACGCCAACACGGCGGTCCAGCTGTCCATCACGCTGAACGCGATGGACAGCAGCCAGCAGGCTGCTCTGAACGCTGTGGTCACCCGCGGTGCACTGGCCCGGATGCTGGTGTCCTACTCCACCTACCGCGAGAGCGTGGGCTCTCAGGGCACGGTGGGCACCCTGTTCACCGACCTGCCCGGCACTTCGCCCTATGCACCCTATGTCCGCATTGCGGTGCAGAACGGCTGGATGAACGGCTACACCGACGGCTCTTTCCGGCCCGACAACGCTGTGACGCTGGAGGAAGCGGTCACGACCATCCTCAAGCTGATGGGCTATAAGATGACCGACCTGAGCGGCTCCTTCCCCAACGCACAGCTGAACAAGGCCAGTGAGCTGGGCCTGCGCAATCAGGTGGACCGCAGCCAGGGCGAGGCGCTCAACTACGAGGAATGCGCCCTGCTGTTCTACAACGCCCTGACAGCCAACACCGCCAGCGGCAGTGCCTACGGCAGCAGTCTGGGCTTCACGGTCTCCAATGGCCAGGTGGATACCTCCAGCGTCATGCTCAAGAGCCTGAAAGGCCCCTTTGTGGCAGGCGATACGGTCCAGCTGCCCTTTGTTCCCAAGATGGTCTACCGCAACGATAAAGCGTCGGAATCTGCGGAACTGAACAAATACGACGTGTATTATTACAGTGAGAGTTTACAGACATTGTGGGTCTACACCCGCCGCGCCGCTGGCCGCATCACGGCGGTTTCGCCCAGTGCCAGCGCCCCCACCAGTGTAACGGTGGCAGGCACCAGCTATACGCTGGGTTCCTCTGCGGTGGCCTCCCAGGTGTCCTCCCTCAACGGCGGCGGCGTGGGTGAGGTCGTCACCCTGCTGCTGGGCATGAACAATGAGGCTGCCGGGATCGTGACCGGCGAGGAAGCCGACAGCGTGTTCTACGGTGTTGTGCAGACCGCCACCCGCAGTCTGGTGGAAGAGAACGGCGCGGATGTTCTGCAGAAAGTCTCCATCATGTGCACCGATGGCATTGCCCGCACTGTGAACGTGGACAAAAGCCTGAACTTTCCGCAGGGGTGGCTGGTAGAGATCAAGGTCACCCCGGAGGGCGAGAGCGTGGAGCACATCGAGGACCGCTGTGTCAACGGCACCATCAATGCCAATGCCACTGCGCTGGGCGCTGCCGCCCTGGCCGACGATGTAGAGATTCTGGATACGACTTCGGAGGGTGTGGCTGGGACGGTTCGTCCCAGCCGCCTATCGGGGGTAACACTGAGTGACCTCGATGTCCGCTACTATACCGTCAACGATGCCGGACAAATCGACCGGCTCATCCTGAACGATGTGACCGGCGACCTGTGGAGCTACGGCGTGCTGGACGATGTGAAAAATCTGGCCATGAATTATTCTGACCTGAAGAGCCTCGTCACCAGCATTGCGGCGGGAGACTCCACCTCCGGCACCACGACCACGACAGGCACCACCACCGGATCGACCACGGGCGGCACCGACGGCTCCGGCTCTACCTCGGGTACCACCACTGTGACCGGTACCACGGCGGCAGACCGCCTGTCCAACCTGCTGGTGCCCACCACCAGCGAGATCCTGTGGGGCATCGTTTCGGGCGATATCCTGAGCACGGCCTGGCAGAAGCTGACCAGCAACACCGGCTCCCTGATGAGCATTGGCTTCCAGCAGATCGCAGAGATCACGGGCACCCCCTTCAAGCAGATCTTCAACTACATCGGCGGCGGGGCGACCTATATCTGCTACGTCAACGGCGCGGCAGCCAGCTACACCACGGCCATCAAGTATCCGGTGCTGGCGGGCGGCATTGCCGTGCGGCGGGAGACCACCGGCTCTGTCAAGGCCATGATGCAGCTGATGCCCCTGAAGATCGACAAGGTCGGCGCGGCCTCGGTGCTCTCGGGCAATGAACGCTACGAGATGGCAGACAATGTGCAGGTCTACCTGTGGTACAAGGGCCAGTATTACCCCACCAAGCTGGCTCAGGTGGATGCGGACGGCTACCAGCTGACCGGCTGGTACGATAATTTCGGCTGCGCTGCCGGAAAAAAGGTCCGCGTCATCATTGCGGTCAAGAACGACTGATGCTTTATTACAGCGGCCTGAGCCGCACACTGCGGCAGCTGCGCTGGGTGCTTTACCCGCGCCGCTGCCCTTTTTGTGACCGGGTGCTGGGGAACCAGCCTGCCTGCCCGGACTGCGCCGATGGGCTGGCAGAGCTGCGCCGTGCACCCTCCATGCGGCTGCGCGGCTCCGAGCACTACCTGGGACGGCTGGATGGGGCAGCCGCGCCCTACCGATACACCGGCCTTGCCCGCCGCGCGGTGCTGCGGGCGAAATATCAGGGCGCGCCCTGGGCAGCTGTGGAGTTGGGCGTGGAGATGGCCCGCCTGCTCTTTGGCAGCGAGATCAGAATGTGCGGCTCTGAGCCCCTGCCCGAACCGGTACCGGGCCTTGACCGGGGTTACGACTGCATCCTTCCGGTACCGGCCTCCAGCAAAAAGCGCGGCTACAATGTGCCGGAGCGGATGGCACAGCCCCTTGCCCGGGCGGTGGGCGTGCCGGTGGTCACGGACGCGCTGACCCGTGCCCGCTCCACCCGGCGGCAGGAGGGACTTTCCCTTGATGAGCGGCTGGCCAATGTGGCGGGTGCCTTCCGGGTGGCACGGCCGGAGGCTGTGGAGGGAAAGCGCATCCTTCTGGTGGACGATGTCCTGACCACCGGAGCCACGGCCTCGGCCTGCGCGCAGGCTCTGCTGGATGCCGGTGCGCAGAGCGTGTTCGCTGTGGCGCTGGCCACGGTGGAGTTTCCGCAGCCGGTGGGCAGCACAACGGCCATTGCCGAAAATGAAGAAGAAATTTGAAAATAGTGCTTGACAAAACACCATTCTTCGGGTATACTGATTGAGCTGTGAGCGACAAGCTCGATTAGATGTCCGGGTGTAGCGCAGTTTTGGTAGCGCGCTTGAATGGGGTTCAAGAGGCCGTGAGTTCGATTCTCGCCACTCGGATTGAAACAAGACCGACGATTTCAAAAGAGATCGTCGGTCTTGATTTTTTATTCGGCTGTTTCTGGTGCACTGTCCCGGAGGGGCGGGCACCGCTGCAAGGAGGGCGAGTTTATGAATGCTGCACTGCGCCGGGATGCGGATGTGATCCTTCGTTCCAGCCTGAACGCTGTTCTGCCGGATGAGGCGGTGCGCCGCGCGCTGCGGGATCTCCGGCCCGGGAAGGGCCGGGTGCTTCTGGTGGCTGCGGGCAAGGCGGCCTGGCAGATGGCACACGCGGCGGTTGAAACGCTGGGCCGGGTGGATGGCGGCGTGGTCGTGACCAAGTACGGCCATGTGAAAGGTGAGATCCCCGGGGTGACCTGCTATGAGGCGGGCCACCCGGTGCCGGATGAAAACGGTTTTGCGGCTACCCAAAAGGCGCTGGAGCTGGTGCAGGGGCTGACTGCCGGGGATACGGTGCTGTTCCTGCTTTCCGGCGGCGGCAGTGCGCTGTTCGAGCAGCCGCTCGTTCCCGGGGCAGAGCTGCAGGAGATCACGAGCCAGCTGCTGGCCAGCGGGGCCGACATTGTGGAGATGAATACCATCCGCAAGCGGCTTTCCGGTGTGAAGGGCGGGCGGTTCGCGCAGCGCTGTGCCCCTGCGCAGGTGTTCAGCATCGTGCTGAGCGACATTCTGGGGGACCCGCTGGATATGATCGCCAGCGGCCCGGCGGTGCCGGATACCTCCACCTGCGCCCAGGCGCTTGCCGTTGCCGAAAAGTATCATCTGGCACTCTCGGCACAGGCCCGGGCCCTGCTGGCGCAGGAAACGCCCAAAACGCTGGACAATGTGACCACCCGGATCACCGGCAGCGTGCGGGAGCTTTGCCGTGCCGCGGCCAGCGCCTGCCGGAATCTGGGATATGAACCGGTTCTCCTGACCGACCAACTCTGCTGCGAAGCACGGGAAGCAGGCAGCTTTCTTGGCTCCATTGTCCGCACCCAGGCAGGGCAGGGGAAAAAGCTGGCCTACATCGCGGGTGGCGAGACCATCGTTCACCTGACCGGAAAAGGGCTTGGCGGAAGAAATCAGGAGCTGGCCCTTGCGGCTGCACCTGCCATTGCCGGGCTGAATGCAGCGGTGTTCTCTGTGGGCAGCGACGGCACAGACGGCCCCACCGATGCCGCCGGCGGCTATGTGGACGGCGACACCGCCGCAGCAC
>OGML01002708.1_pt1 | contig 12026 bp, 12 predicted proteins | sample 1572951 | NCBI WGS metagenome assembly OGML01 (sample SAMEA2581883, study PRJEB24529) | metagenome | biome: Human gut stool | place: China | collected 2011 | reverse complement strand
AAAAAATCTTTGTTTTTTCTGACTGTCCTTCCGATTGGTCTTTACGATTGCATCGATACTTTCCATGCTTTCTCGGCAATTGCCACGGTCATGCCATCCTGTGCCTGCTTAGCTCTGCAGATTCTTCCATCTGCCCCCGCCGCCTTCATGGCGGCACGTTCACACACATTGTCCACACCCACCTGTGACTTTACAAAATCGGAGCCATGAAATGTTCCGTACACCGTCTGTAATTTCTGTGCCGGATAGGTCTGAAACGGGATTCTGTACTTTTCGCTGAATTCCAGCAGACACCGTTCCTCTTTCTTTACATCAATGGAAGCCAGTGCTGCGACCTGTTCTATGGCAATGTCCTGTTCTTCCAGTATTTTTCTTAAAAAGGCTTCCAGCTTCACACTGTCCGTTCCTTTTTTACAACCCGCACCCAGAATATATTTCTTCGGCTTCAACAACAGTTCTGCTGCCTCTTTTCGAAATATTTCTTCCGTGTTGTCCGCTATTAGGACATCCACCTTTTCCACCGGAGGATATGCACACAGCCTGATCTCTGACGGAATAGTCTCGTCCACTGCCAGATGCCCTGTCTGTACGGACATGGTAATTTCCTCGCCTGCCAGTACTTTTGCCGACACTTTGGCGATCCCCTCCCGATTGCAGATCCGCAGATCATTCCTTTTGGCAAAGATATCCACCGCAAAACTGTCATGTAAGTCTGTGGCTGTGGTGATCACCGGTACGGCACCCAATGCTCCCGCCAGACGGACCGCCAGTTCGTTGGCTCCACCCACATGTCCGGACAACAAGGGAATCACATACTTCCCCATCTCGTCTGCCACCAGTACCGGACTGTCGTGCAGTTTATCCATGATCCAGGGGGCAATGGCACGGACCGCGATCCCACAGGCACCGATGAATATAAGTGCATGGCGGGCCGCCATCTGCTCTCCCGCCCACGCTGACAGGCTGTTCCTGACGCAGATTGTGTCTGCATCGCTGTCATCCACAGCCGGTACCGTCTTTTTTTCCAGTCGGGAGCATTTGGTATAGAGCGTGACCGCAGTTTCCCCATCCATGCTCTCCCGTATCCGCTCCGCCAGCTGTTGTCCTGTTTCCGTAAAGCTGATCACACTAATCTTCACGCCGCCCCTCCTGCGTTTCCTCTGCCTGTATGGCACAGCATTTTGCCTGACGGAATTCTGTGGTAAAATCCGCCGCATACAGCCTCGACTTCTGATAATTTCCATGGGTGATAACATCCCCCACCAGTACCAGTGCTGTCTTTTTGATGCCATGTTCTTCCGCTACCTGTGCCAGTGTCTCCACCGTACAGATATAAGCCTCTTCCTCCGGCCAGGTTGCCTTGTAGACAAGGGCTGCGGGGGTGTCTTTCGCATAACCGCCTGAGATCAGTCTGTGGCTCAGTTCCCGCAGCATTCCCGTGCTTAAATAGATCGCCATGGAAGCATGATGGGCTGCCAGACTTTCGATGCTCTCCTTCTGCGGCACTCCGGTCCGCCCTTCCATACGGGTGATGATCAGGGTCTGGGAAACACCGGGCAGGGTATATTCCAGATTTAACGATGCCGCCGCACCAAAGCAGGCACTGACTCCCGGACAGCTCTCATAAGGGATATGTAATGCATCCAGTGCATCCATCTGCTCCCGCACCGCACCATAGATGCTGGGTTCCCCGGTGTGCAGACGCACCAGCATTTTCCCCTGCGCCTGTGCCTCCTGCATGAGCTTAAGCACTTCTTCTAAGGTCAGGTGCGCACTGTTATGGATCTCACAGTCTGCTCTGGCATATTCTAACAGCTCCGGGTTCACCAGCGATCCCGCATAGATGATGACATCCGCCTGTTGCAGCATGTGCATGCCCCGCACTGTGATCAGATCTGCTGCCCCGCTTCCTGCGCCAACAAAGTAAACCATTCCTCCGCCTCCTTACTTTTCGCCAATGCTCCGAAATCATTGGCATACATGATACATTCGATCGCAAGCTTTCCCTGTGCCCGCTTCTCCAAATAAAATAAAATACGCTCCATGGCATAATCCATGACTTCCTGTCTCCTGCCGCACTCATCCAGGATCCGCACGGCTTCCTCTGTGGTGACACAGGACAGGAGCTTTGCAGCATCCACTGCCGCCACACCACATTTTACGGCAAAGGCGGTCAACAGCTCCATCCGGCAGTCACCCTCTCTGGAATGGGTATTCATAATACCGCCCGCCACTTTAATGAGTTTTCCGATATGTCCTGCAAGAAGCAGACGCTTAAATCCCTCTTCCACCGCCATATCGATCGTCAGACCGATAAAGTTACTGCATTTTACACTTTTATCCAGATCATAGTGATAGGTATTTTTCAAAAAATCCAGTCCATAATTGCCCGGAGAGATCACCACGTCTTCTCTTCCCAGTGCCCGCTGCTGCCTAAGTTCCACGCGGATCGTATCTAAAATGGCCTGGGTACTCATGGGTTCCACGACACCGCTGGTACCAAGGATCGAAATGCCGCCCACGATGCCAAGTCTCGGATTAAATGTCCGCTCTGCCAGATGTTCGCCCTCCGGCACAGAGATCTCCACTGACAGGCTTCCACAATAATCCAGTACCTGACACACCTGTAATACTTCCCGTTCGATCATCTCTCTTGGGACGTGATTAATAGCTGCATTTCCCACGGGCTGATCCAGTCCCGGTTTCGTCACACGACCAACGCCGAATCCGCCATCGATCACGACCCGGGCCAGGGCTTCCCTGCCTTCTTCCTGCGGCAGTGAGACCTTCGCACAGATCAATGCCCCGGTGGTAATATCGGGATCATCCCCACCGTCTTTTTCCACGGCGCAGCTGACCTCCCGCTCCTTACGACAGATCCTAAGGATCTGTGCCGTATAGGGGATGCCTTTGGGTGTCTCTATGGTGATCTTAGTTTTCTCCCTGCCGGTCAACAGCATATAAGCAGCCGCCTTCGCCGCTGCTGCCGCACAGCTTCCTGTGGTAAATCCATACCGCATGCCTCTACCTTTCCTTCCTCAGCTCATACAACAATGCATTACAGATGGCGGCTGCCACATTGCTGCCGCCCTTTCTTCCGCGGTTGATAATATAGGGCACCTCCGTCTGAAGGATCAGTTCCTTGGCGGCTTCCACATTCACGAAGCCCACGGGAACCCCGATGACGAATGCCGGACGCCAGTTGCTCTCCTGCATCATCTCGTAAATCTGTATCAGTGCCGTAGGTGCATTTCCCACAGCGAAGATCACCGGCTTTTCCCGTTTTGCTGCCAGTTCCATGCTGATCGCTGCCCGGGTGGTCCTGCGTTCCTTCGCCATTGCTGCCACCTCTGCGTCTGCCATGTAGCAATGGGCTTCGCCGCCAAAAGAAGCCAGCACCTTTTTGTTGATCCCTGCCAGTGCCATATTCGTATCCGTCACAATGTCCGCACCGTTTTTTATCAGGTTTTTGGCGATCCCCACTGCATTTTCCGAATAGGTCATCGTCTCCGCATAATCAAAATCCGCACTGGTATGGATCACCCGTCTGGTGATCATATCCTGCTCCGCAGGCAACGTGATTCCCCTCTCTGCCAGTTCCGCCGCAATGATCTCAAAGCTTCGCATCTCGATCTCTTCCGGCAATACATATTCGATGTTCGTTTTATCCATAAATCAGTCTCCCATAGCAAGTTCTCGTAACAGCACTTCATTCTCTTCCTGCTTCTTCACCGCAATCCGGTAATAGCCCTCTCCCAGTCCCCGGAAATTCTCACAGTTGCGGATCAGGATGCCTTTTGCAAGCAATCTGTCATAGATGGGCTGTGTGGTGTAGAGCAGCAGAAAATCCGCTTCTCCGGACACTACCCGGATGCCCAGTGCCTCCAGCCCTTCCCTAAGATACGCCCGCTTTGTTTTCACATATTCCACGGTATCCTGCAGATATTGCTCCGCCTGCTCCGCACAGACGATGCCTGCTCTCTGGGCGAACACCGACAGATTCCATTCCGGCAGCTGTCTGCGGATTTTCTCCCGAAGCCCCTCATTACTGCACACCAGATATCCCAGACGCACCCCCGGCATGGCAAAGCTTTTCGTAAACGCCCGTACCAGCAACAGATTCTCATACTGGTCTATCTTTCCGAGCAGGGACCTGGGTTGCTCTCTATCAGTCTCACAGAACTCTATAAAACATTCATCCAGTACTACGATGATTCCCTGCTGTCTGCAGTGCTCCAAAAGTTCCCGCAGATATTCCCTGCCCAGCAGCTGCCCTGTGGGATTATTGGGATTTGCAAGAAACAGTAGATCTGTGTCTGCCGTCAGCGCCTGTAACAATTCCTTCCCCGGGCAAAATGCGGTCTTCTCCGACAGATATGCATATTTTATATGGCTGTCTGCCGCCTTCGCCGCATACTCATATCCGTAAAAGGACGGTACCGGGATCACAATATTTTTCGGCTTAAGTGCATGTACGATCGCCAGAAAAAGTTCTGATGCCCCGTTGCCAAACAGCAGATACTCCTTTGGAATTTCCCTGCCGTTTTGCACCGACAGCATATGACTTACTGTCTCTGTCAGTTCGCCTGCTGCGGCATCGGGATATTCCCCCACATGATCGATAGCCGCTAAAAGTGAAAGCCTTGCCTCCGCCGGCATTCCCAAGGGATTGCCGTTTACCGAAAAATCCAGCCGTACCGGTCTGCTGTATATGTCACCACCATGTATGTTCTGCTGCATCTGTTGTTTCCTCATTTCTTTTCTTGAACCTGTTTTCTTTTTAGAGCTTTCCTTCACAGATTACCAGCCGCCGTGTTATAACCATCCACAGCCCGCTGCCACCCAGGTCAGGATTCCCATGCACAACAGCTCACAGATCCATGCCGTCCGGTTCATCAGACGATTGGCTCTCCGGATATCCTCATATTCCACCTGTCGTTTCGGATCCCCGATATATGGTTTCTTCACGACTTTGCCAAAGTAACTGGCATCTCCTGCCAACTGTATTCCCAGTGCGCCGGCACATACGGATTCCGTCTGGGCGGAATTGGGACTGGCGTGCTTTCTGCTGTCTCTGCGCCAGATACGCCATGCCTGCCTGCCGTTATAGCTTTTTCCGCTGAGAAATGCCGCCCCGATCATCAAAAATGCGCTGATCCTCGCCGGGAAAAAATTCACCACATCATCCAGCTTCGCCGCCGCCCTTCCAAAGTGCAGATATCTGTCATTTTTATAGCCGACCATAGAGTCCATGGTATTGACTGCCTTATATAAAAATCCAAGCACCGGCCCTCCCAGTGCCGTATACAGCATCGGCGCGATCACACCGTCGGAAGTGTTCTCCGCCACAGTCTCGATGGCAGCCTTCGCCACTCCTTCTTCCGTAAGATTCTGGGTATCTCTTCCCACGATCATGGATACCGCCTCTCTGGCAGCCTCCGGATTCCCCGCCTTTAAATGTTTCCATACTTTTCCGCTCTCCACCTGCAGACACCTTGCCGCCAGGATCTGATAGGTCATGACCGCCTCCACCACCATGCCGATCCTCGGATAAAGTGCATATGCTCCCGCCAGGATCAATGCCGTAAACATTCCCGTAAGCAGCAAAACAATTGCCACCAAAAGCTTCCCCTGTCTGCGCTCCGCTGCCTCTCTCTCCGGGGAATCTTCCTGTGGGTTGCCACTGCGCAGTGCTTTTTCTGTCTTCGCGATCAACCAGCCGATTCCCCGGATGGGATGTGGCAGAAAATAGGGATCGCCAAAGATCTGATCCAGTAGAAATCCCGCTCCAAATGCCAGGATATGATATTTCATCCGTTTGTTTCTCCTTTTGTAAGTTCCGATACTGCAGCTTCCGACATCGGGCGAAATTCCTTCCACTGCGGGGCTCCTCCGCCTGCCTTAAATGCCAGCCTGCCACTGTAACCCTGTCCGCATTTTACCTGATAGTCAAAATATTCTCCACCGAGGAAATGACCAAGCAGCGCCATGATCGTTCCGCCGTGAACCACCGCGGATGCATTTTGTATCTTGCGATCCCTCTGCCCCGATGCAGCACTTCTCTCCCAGATCCTTTTCATGTGATATACCATTTTTTCGTATCCGGCAACACTTCGGCGGATAAACTCTTCCCTGCTCTCTCCTTTCGGAAACGGCAGGGTACCTCCGCTGTCGATCCATCTCTGATAATTCGGATCTTTTGAAAGTTCCTGATAATTATGTCCCTCAAACGCACCGAAATCCATCTCTGTCCACTCCGGGATACAGATAGGAGTCTGCCCCGGATACAAGATCTGTGCGGTCTCAAGACACCGCTTCATGGGACCGGAAAACAGGACGTCGGCAATTGGGTAGATCCTGTCTGTCACGGATTTTTCCAGTGTCCTGATACCGTCCGGACTTAAAGCTTCGTCCGTTTTCCCAAGATACCGGCCCTCTTTATTGGAAAGCGTCGCTCCGTGCCGGATGAGGGTAAGATGAATCTCTATTTGATCTTCTGTCCGATTCCGCATACGACTCTCACCACCTCATCTGCCTGCGCTGCCAGCTGTTCCAGTATTCTTCCGGTGCGCTCTCTGTAAATTCTCTCCTCCGCTTCCATGGGGACGATGCCGTTGCCGATCTCGTCACAGATCAGAATGCAGTCCGGATGTTCCTTGCAGAAATGCTCTATCATTGCCTCCGGAGCGGTTCCCTGTCGCAGCTGCTCCCGGATATAGTGGTGCAGATGATTGACGATCACCTGCAAAGCGCCTGTCTCTGCGGGCAGTTCCAGTGTTCCATCCAAAACAGCCGCTTTCCGTCCATCCTCACAGCGTACATAACTCTGCTTCACATAATGCAGTTTTCCCTGGGCAAATCCACCAATGATCAATATCATTACATCAGCCTTTCCGCGATTGCTACCGCGACCACCACGCATCCTTCACAAAGCGTCACAAAGTATCCCGCTGTGTCTCCGGTGATGCCGCCAAACTCTTTTTTGCTGCGCCGGTAATAATACGCAAAACTAAACAGGGCTGCTGCCACGGCGAACCCTCCCGCCACGACAGATATCCACAGCATAAATAAAATGCAAAGGATTCCCTGTCCGTACAAAGTACTTTTTACCACCCTTTTGTGGGCTTTATCCGCAAACAGATACAGTGTCCCCTCCTGCTTTGCCGAAGGGAAACTCACCACTGCGATACCGCTTAATACTCTGGACAGGAAGCATCCGGCTCCCGTCACAGTAAGCATACGCAGTGTCGTGATCTCCGAGAATCCTCCCAGAAAAATCAGTCCATACAGTGCAAGCATGATCACTGCAAATGCCCCGATATGAGAGTCCTTCAAGATCTCCAGCTTCCGGTCTCTTGACTGGTAGGAATGCAGTGCATCACAGGTATCTAAAAAACCGTCCACATGAAAGCCCCCGGTGACCAAAAGCGGTATTGCCGTCCCCACCACAGCATAGCACAGGGTTCCCACCGCGAACCGGTCACAGAACCATTTCCACAGATACCACAAAGCACCGATCACCGCACCCACCCATGGAAAAAAGCAGAGGGCGTACCGCATGTCCTCGTCCTTCCACTGAAACTGTGGCATGGGAATCTTGGAATACATGGAAAACGCTATGAAAAACGATTTGATAATTCGCATGTCTGTTTCCTTTCTATCCCCGGCTGTCCTGCCGGTTCTGTGCTTTTGCTCCTGGTGAGCCGGGTTTGATCCGCTGTGGGATCCCCGCTACGACTTCCACGACCTCGTCCGCCTCCGCGGCAAGTCGTTCGTTGATCCGCCCCAGTGCCTCGATGTATTCCATCGTAGAATCATCGTAGATCATTCCATCCTCAAATACATTATTGGTTACAATGACTAACGGATCCGCCTGTTTTCTTAATCCTTCCATACCTTGCAGAATCTTTGTGATCACCGTCTGACGATCCACAGGCTGTTCCCCGGAAAACATTTCGTTGGCGGTGAGATTTGACATACATTCCAACAATACCGCTCCTGCCGGTTCCATTTGCAAGACCGCCTGCTCCAACTCCATAGGCTGTTCGATGGTAGTGAAGCCTTTCCCCTGTCGCAGCCTGTGATGCCTGTCCACCTTTGCCTGCATCTCCGCATCCCGGATCTGCATGGTGGCGATATAATATTTTTTCTTATCACCGGCAGCCCGCAGCAGATAATCTTCCGCATAAGCGGATTTTCCGCTGCCACTACCGCCCAGGATCAGTGTCATCATGTTGCTTCTCCGTTCGTCTGAATGTTCAGCCCACGCCATTCGCTCAAAAAATCATGCAGGCATGATTTTTGCGCCCGGATATGTTCATGGCTGAACTGTTAACGTCTATATTGTTCTACTTTGATTTCTGAGAAGGTAGCGCTCTGTCCATAAATACTCATTGCCATATCCAGCAGTGTGAACATCATAACGGCTCCGGTTCCTTCTCCCAGTGCCATTCCCGCATGGATCACCGGAGACAGCTGCAAAGCATCTGCCAGCTTCACTGCCGCCGGTTCTTTCCCGAGATGGGAAGGGATCAGATATTCCCGCACACCGGGGAACAGCCGCTCCGCCACCAGGGCCGCTGCCATGCTGATCACGCCATCCAGCACGATGGGCACATGCCACAAAGCTCCGCCGATGCACATACCGGTCAGTCCGGCAATATCCAGTCCTCCGACTGTCTGCAATACCGTGAAGGCATCCGCATGCCACAGATCATAGGTTTCCAGGGCGGTGCGCACCACCTGTTGCTTCCTAGCCAGTCCCTGATCTGTCAGTCCCGCGCCTCTGCCGGTGACTTCCTCTGCCCCACACTGTAATAGGGCGGCTGTCACTGCACTGCTGGTGGTGGTGTTGCCGATTCCCATTTCCCCGGTGGCAAGGATACCGTATCCTTTTTCCTTACACTCCCGTACCAGTCTGGTTCCTGTGGCAATGGCACGGACGGTCTCTTCTTCCGTCATAGCCGGTTCTTTTAAGAAATTTCTTGTTCCGGAGCACACTTTGCAGTTCCATACTCCGGGGATGGATTCCTCACTATTTATCCCGATGTCCACGGGAATGGTCTCGGCACCGATGCTCTGTGCCATCCTGCAGACTGAGGAACCCCTCCTGGCCATGGACTTTGCCACCGCCAGCGTAACCTCCTGCCCGGACTGGGTCACCCCCTCCTCTACAATGCCGTTATCAGCGCAGAAGAGCAGCACACCCTTTTTACGAATATCGATCACTTCCGTACCTAAGATGGCTCCGATCTGTGCCGTGATGGTTTCAAAGCTGCCCATGCCGTCCAGCGGCTTTGCCAGAGTGTCCCAATGCTTTTTCACAAGCTTTCTCACTGCTTCGTCCGGCGGCGTGATCCGGATCTGCGCCAATTCCCGTACGGTATAGTTATGAAATACGGGCTTCTCTGAGCATACCATAGATTTCCTCCATACGCAGATATTCCCGCAGGGTATCTGCCAGCTTATCGTATTGTCTTTCCTTAATAGTGCGGTAATCCTCCCAGACGCCGTTCTCCAGAGAGATGCCTTTTTCCCGGGCCAGGGTCTGTATCATACACCCGGCGATCTCCCCCTTGTCGAACAGGCCGTGGATATAGGAACCATAGATTCTGCCGATGGAGTCACTGACTACATTTTCTGCACCATTTGCCGCTCCAGCTGCCTTGTCCACGGTACCCTTTGCACCGCTGCCATCCCTGCTGCAATACACTGTCTGTCCCATATGGATCTCATACCCCGTGAACTCGCATCCCGTAAGTCCGGAGAAAATACCCTCCACCGCATCCAGAGTTCCATCTGTCTGGCAGCGATGTTTCTCCTTCTGCAGCACTGTCCGTACCGGAAGCAGTTCCATGCCGCGGATCCGTCCGCCTTCCTCTACACTGTCCGGATCCGCGATCTCACAGCCTAACATCTGATAGCCTCCGCAGATTCCGAAAATGGGAACTTTTCCCGCAGCCCGTTTTACCGCTGCCTCCAGTCCGTTCTGCCGCATCCATTTCAGATCTCCCATGGTATTTTTACTGCCGGGGAGAAATATCAGATCCGGCGTTCCCAGCTCTCTCACATTTGTCACATACCGGACACTGACCTCCGGCATCTGCTCAAACACATCAAAATCCGTAAAATTTGAAATTCTGGGATAGTGGATCACAGCCAGATCGATCTTCCCCACATGTTTTGCATCGAAACGGTCCGTCAGACTGTCCTCATCTTCCAGCGTAAGTTCCATATAAGGTACCGTTCCCAGCACCGGCACCTGCCCCCGTTCGGTTAACATCTGAATGCCGGGGTCTAAAATCGTGCTGTCTCCACGGAATTTGTTGATGATCAATCCCTTTACCCGTTCCCGTTCCTCTTCGGTCAGCAGCATCAGGGTTCCCAAAAGCTGTGCGAACACGCCGCCTCTGTCAATATCTCCCACTAAAAGTACCGGTGCATCCACCATTGCCGCCATTCCCATATTTACGATGTCATTCTGTTTCAGGTTGATCTCCGCCGGACTTCCGGCGCCCTCGATGACAATGATATCCGCATAAGTCTCCAGCTTGCGGAAGGCTGCCTTGATATCCGGGATCAGTTCTGTCTTATGGGCAAAATAGTCTCTGGCGGACAGATTTCCCCGTACCTCCCCGTTCACGATGACCTGGGAGCCGGTATGATTGGTGGGCTTTAATAAAATAGGATTCATGCACACCAGCGGTTCGATCCCTGCCGCTTCCGCCTGCATCACCTGTGCCCTACCCATTTCCAGTCCTTCTTTCGTGATATAGGAATTGAGTGCCATATTCTGTGATTTAAAAGGGGCGACCCGATAACCGTCCTGCCGGAAGATCCGGCATAGGCCCGCCACCAGGAGACTTTTCCCGGCACCGGACATGGTGCCCTGTATCATAATAACTTTTGCCATCGTTTTCTCCATCCCACAGATGCCACCGACATCCCGGGAATATCGTTTCTCTGTTTTCTAACACCCACGCTGTTGCTCCGGGCTTTCTGACTTTTCTATCTGCTTTCCCAGCTGTTCTGCGTACTCTAAAAGCTCTCTCTGATAAGTCTCCAGACTGCCGAAATTCTCCCGACAGCAGATAACGCGGTTACACTTTTCCAACTGTTTCTTCGCTGTCTGTATTTTTTCCTGTGCCACCGGCTCAAAAGGATGCTCTGCGATCACCTCCGCCGCCAGTGCCTTCGCCACGGGATAATCCAGATCATTTTCATGCAGGATCCCGGTGACAAAGGGGATCCCCGCTCTCTGCAGACGCCGGTAAATTTTCCGTCCGCTTCCGGCTCCGGCGATCACGAAGACCTGCGGTGTTCCTTCCGGTGCCGCCAGCTCCATATCACTGCTGCCCTCATCATAGCTTCCCATCCGGATGCCATAGAGTTCGGTGATATAGCCGGCTGTCATGACTTCCTCCGGCGTTCCGATCCGGTCCACCGCCCTACCGTTCACACACAGGATCCTGTCGGAGATTTTCTCCGCCAGTTCCAGTTCATGTAAGGACAGGATCACCGTCAGCTGCCTTTCTCTGCACAGCTTTTGCAGGATGGATAAAAATTCCAGTTTATGCCGCACATCCAGGTAAGAAGTCGGCTCGTCCAAGATCAGAATTTCCGGCTCCTGGCAGATGGCTCTGGCTAACATCACCCTCTGTCTCTGTCCGTCACTGATCCGGTCAAACATAAGATCCCTGAGTTCTGTCACCTTCACCAGTTCCATGGCGTTTTCCACCGCTTGGTGATCATCTTTCGACAGCACACCAAAACGTCCGGTATAAGGATACCTTCCGGTGGCCACCACATCCTCACAGGTCATCAGCTCGGCCCGCAGGCGTTTGGTCATCACCACTGCCATTTTTTTCGACAATTCTGCTCCGGTGAGTGACTTCATATCCTCTCCATCCAACCGCACCGTTCCTGCGATCAGGGACAGCTGCCTTGCAATACTTTTTAAGATCGTGGATTTGCCTGCACCGTTTGGACCCAGTAACGTCAGGATTTCCCCTTTTCGAAGCATAATC
>OGML01002705.1_pt1 | contig 12037 bp, 14 predicted proteins | sample 1572951 | NCBI WGS metagenome assembly OGML01 (sample SAMEA2581883, study PRJEB24529) | metagenome | biome: Human gut stool | place: China | collected 2011 | reverse complement strand
AAACCGTCAGCTAACAGTTGATAAGTAAATTAGTTCCTTATCACTGTTAAGCCAAGGTTTTATTCCCAATGTCTGAAGGCTCAATAGCATTAGTTAAATTTTCTCTTTTTTACTAAGTCGAATCATCCTACGATTCACTTGAAATCATCTGGAAATATCTCAACGCCTCAACTATTGCCTCTTCCTTTTCCTTTGGACACTTAGGCTGTCTGGCATCATCTGACTTAGGCTTGTTATAATTTTCTCGCTCTATAATCCCATACTTAGCCTTAACCTGTGCAATATACAGATTTGAAACTTTCATCCCATCATTATGCTCAGCCACATATGTCTTGATTTCCTCATACGTTGCCTTGCTCTCTGCTGAAGTAATATCCAGTTCATCCATATCCAGTCTCACATTCACATGATGCTTCGCTTCATGAAGTTTGGACAATAAACATACCGTCTCAACTGTCATTTCCTTTTCCAAGGAATAAGGTTGTCCTTCTTTTGTCTTGATCGGTACTGGGAAATTAAAGGTAATCCCCTTAATCCAGTTACCATCTGCTTGTTTCTCATCATATAAATCAATTCGATCAATAAAGGCTTTCATAAACTCTTTTCGCTCAACCTCATTAGCTGATTCATAAATCTCATCAAATGCAAGTAAAAGCTGGTAGATATTATCGCCTGATATCTGCTCCGGCGAATCGTCTGAATTTGCTCCTGCACTTCAGCAATCAATGTCTCTATTTCCTCAATTTTACCATACTGTTCATCATACCTACGAAGCAATTCCTCATCCTTACCACCAATACTTTTGAGCGCACAGGAAAAAATACGGAAATCAATTTTCATAGCAAGATAATCTTTATAATGCTCCAAGATACTCTCTGGAAGACCTTCTTCGCAAATCAAATAATCAATTGATTCGCCTTTATCCATAGAAGCCGAAACTCTCGAGATGAGTGCTTCCCTTTTCTGCACATTGTAAAGTTTAAAGTACTCATCCCAATGTTCCTTACGCATATAGCTCTCTATGGAATATATTGTACAAGCCTTACGACTACTCAATACGGTTTTGTAATAATAGTAGTGCTCATACATAAATTCAAATCTATCTCCACAGTTTTCCTTGTGGTAGGAATACATGATATCTCTTCTTTTCCCCATTATTTTCTCCTTTATATCAGAACATATGTTTGTCTATATTCTAAAACATTTTAGAGCAATTTTAAAGGGAATTTTTGCTTTTCAAAACCTTTTATTCCTCATCATATTTTTTACAATAAATTTCAATTGCTCTAGCCACAAACTCTGCCGTTCCTTCACCACCATATTCATCAATATTTTTCGTAATTTCACCACCACCTGAGTAAATCTTACCAAGACCTCTAAGAATCTTGTTACTACAAGTATACAGATTTTCTGTAATAAAATTTTGTATTCTCTTAACAAGATCTTGTGCTTCAGATGATGCCGCGCCACATTCTTTTAAGCCACCAGCTTCTTTAAAAAGCAGCATAAATCTATCTGCTAAAAGCTTATCATCATCTGCCGAACGATTATTCTGTTTCTCTTCCATCTCATTATACTCTGGGGTGTTACTATACAGTTCCTTTGCCTGTTTAGAATATTCATCCAATTTACTTCGATCAAACGCTTTAAAATCCATGTTCTTCACTCCTAACAATTTTATTCCAAGTGCAAAGTTCATAAGATTATCAATATGTTCTTTCTTAAGCTTAAGCAACTCGATCTGTTGCTCCAATGCTTTTTCTCTATCGAAATCCGGACTGTTAAGAATCGCCTTTATGTCTTTTAAAGGAAATTCCATTTCACGAAAAAGTAAAATGTGCTGTAACCTCTCCAGGTCTGTATCGTCATACAGCCGGTATCCTGCATCTGAATGTCCTGACGGATGCAACAGGTCAATTTTGTCATAATACTGCAAGGTGCGTATACTCACCCCTGCAAGTTTGCTTACTTCATGTATTGTCATCATAGCGGATTCCTCTCTTTCACTTGGTAACCTTACTTTAAACTATTACGCAACGTAGGAGTCAATAGAATATTTAAAATTTTTTATTCTATTTAAGATTTTCCACATATTCTTCCAAGCACAATCCACTCTGATGAATCTCCTCTACATGAATAAGAAAGAAAAGAACGAACAACAGAGTTATCTTTTTCAGAAAGCTCTTTTTCCTTTTCATCTACTTAATCTCCGTTTTATGATAGACATGATACATAAGCGGAACCATCAAAATACTTAGGATTGGATAAATGACCAGCATGATTGGTATCGAGCCGACAATCTTACCGCCAATATGATATAAATCAAATGTATTGATAATCTCATTGATCTGTAGCAAGCGGTCTGGGAACACACCCAATATTCCCGATAAGAAATCGAAATTTGATACAAACAGTGGTAAAAACAGGATTGCAAAAGGTATTGTAACCGCAACAACTGCTGTATGCGTCTTTGCTGACACAAGCATAGACAGAAACAGGCAAAATACGGTTCCAATATATCCGGCAACTACCGTGAGCAAATACAACTGCATATAGGTGATATTGTAAAAAGATTTCCAATGCCAGAAGCCTGTCTGTATCATGACATTTCCACCTTGCGATCCAAGACATCCCAATACCACAAGTGAATACAGCGATATTACAATAAAGTAAATAGCTGATACAACGATAAATCCTGCTATGATCTTAGATCTTGTACCCTTGTCCCTTCCTAATTTTGTTGAGAAAAATATGGAATCTGATTTCCAACTAAATTCATTGGAAAAGATACCTGACACCAAGAATGCTGACACAAGCATAATGAGCATAATAATCGTCTGAGCGTAACTCAGTGCTGATTTCCATCCATCATAGTCCTCATAGTATAAAGGTGCTTTCATCTCACGGTACTGCTCTATCAAAAATGCTTTCTCGTTTTTATCGAATAGACCATCAGCATCTTCGGAATTCATCCATTTTTCCAAACTCTTTCCACGGTTCTCATAGATCTGTCCCACTTCTTCTTTCGATAAGGAATCAATCCGATAATAGCTGAAATCTCTAAATTCGCAAAATCCCATATTGATCATGTCCTTTATTTCTGAAAACCCTTGTACCTTGGAATCATGTAATAAGTTAGCAGAATCATCTCCTGGGCGAATTGGATATTCTTCACTGATTTTTTTATATTCATCCAGGACCGCTTGTAATGCTGCTTCATCTAAAACACCTTTCCACTTCTGCTTTTCTTCCCGCAGACTCTTTGCTGCTGCGATTCCTGTATGAGATTTGCCCTGCTCATCCCAAAAACTGACATTCGTGATTGCGAAATAACAGGATATCAAAAGTGAAAATAACAACACGACCAATGATACTTTACTGAGACTCTTAGAAAAGATTTTCTTAATCTCATATCTAATCATTCCATCTCACCACCCTTTTCACCGAAATAATATAAGGACACATCCTCCAATGTCGGCTCCACCACAGATGCTCCAGCAATCGGTGGCTCACTGGCAATAATACGCAATTCCACCATTCCCCTTTCCGCTTTCATATTAGACACCTTAAATTCTTTCATCATCTTTGTTGCATCTGCCTGTGATACTTCACACGCATATACCTTTTCCCGCATAGAAGCAAGTGTCTGATCCAGATTTCCCTGCTGCATAATCTGTCCATCCTTCATCAGCCAGATTTCATTGGCAATATACTCTACATCTGAAACAATATGCGTCGATAAAATAACAATCCGATCCTCTGAGAGCTCACTGATCAGATTCCTAAAACGCACCCTTTCCGTTGGATCAAGTCCAGCCGTAGGCTCATCCAAAATAAGAATTTTTGGATTGTTTAGCATTGCCTGGACAATTCCTGCTCTACGTTTCATTCCGCCGGACAGCTTCTTCATCTTCTTATTTGCTGACTTTGTAAGTCCAACCTGTGCAAGCAAGTCCTTTACCCGTTTACCAGCAACCATAGGTCGAATCCCCTTTAAGCTGGCAATATACAGTAAATAGTCTTTTACTGTGAAATCCGGATAGAATCCGAACTCCTGAGGTAAGTATCCAAGCAAATTTCGATATTCTCCATCCATTTTGAAAATATCCTTTCCATCGCACAGAATCTGTCCGCTTGTCGGTGGCAAAAGGGTACAGATCATTCGCATAAGCGTTGTCTTGCCTGCACCATTCACACCTAAAAGTCCATATACTCCATTCTCTATCGTCAGGTTTAAGTTCTCTACTGCCCGAAAGTCCCCAAACTTTCTTGTAACATTAACCATTTGTAGTTTCATATAGTTTTCCCTCCATCGTCGAACATAAGCGATTGCAGTCATGTATTGCCTTATACACAGCACCAATCAGGAAACAGCTTGCTAATCCAAATAAGATACTCCATACAGGAAATGTAATCTTAGCATAAATAAAATCATTCATTGTAACCATCCACCAGATCACACTCCACAAAAAGCAACCGAGCATGGATGCTGCCTCATTCAAAGCGCTGCTGTTTAACATGGCAAAGCAGATTCCAGCAGCAACGACCATTGGGAACAAAAACTGCACCAAAATATCCATAAACTGCATTCTCATACCCACACAGCAAACGAACATAAATAGCGTTATCATAAATACATCCGCCACTCCTATCAAAAATACTCGTGCGGAATATATCTGTCTGAGGGAATATAGGCACGCTGCCTCAACCTGTAAGGAATCACTTTCTTTGTTTCTCCAAAATTCCGGAATGATCATAACGATAAAAAGGACAGAGGAAGTTCCCAGTGTTCTCATCAAATATTCGCTATCATCCAGATAATTCGTGAGTAAAAATGTCACTATCAGTAATGCTGCCTGCAACATCCACCATCTCTTTCGGATCAGCCGAAATTGAGAAAATAAAAACTCCCCATAGTTCATCGTATGTTCAGACTGAACTTCCATCATAACTTCCTTCGATTTTTGAATCGTTTCCAGAATCTTTTCTTCTCTTGGAATAACTTTTGTTTCCGTTTTATAGTTTTGTATCATCTTTTCCAAATTCATCAGAGTCCTCCTCTCCCAAAAGTTTTTTTAATTCTTCTTTTGCCCTTTTATGTCGGTACTTAACCAGCGGCAAGCCAATTTGTAAGATATCAGCTACCTCTTTTAGCTTACAGTCTCCAAAATAAATTAACAGTATCACTTCTCTTAACTCTGGGGTTAACCTGCCAAGTGCCTGTTCCACATCCATTCGTTTTTCTTTCCTTTGGATATCGCCATCCGAAACCAGCTCTCTTTCCAATATTTCCTGCTCTACACTCTCTGCCTTCCATTTCTTTGCGTAGTTCTTACATAAATTACCTGCTATCACATACAGATAATTCTTTACTTTCCCAATATGATGATAAGATGCAATATTTTCCATAAATCGAAGGAAGGTTTCCTGTGTGAGATCTTCTGCTTCTGCCTGATCCAAACAATGATATCTGCAATAGGATAGAATTTCTGCATAATATTTCCGTACAAATTTATCAAAAGCCTTTTCGTTGCCCTGTTTCATTTGTAGGATTAAAAGAAAATCATTCAAGCTGCCCTCCTTTCCCATTTCAGTAATGTATAAACGTTTATTCCATTCTAATATGTATAACAACTGACTACACAAAAAAGATAGTCTATGTTTTAGATTTCTCAAAAAAAGACACCAACCCTCTATGGTTGATGTCCTATCAATAGCATTTTCGGATTTCTTTTGATATCCTTTACAACAGTTTCAATAACCGGACTGAATTTCAAACTAAAGTACCACTTTTGAATATATTCCTGTACTTCACAATCTTTTGGCTCTGCACCAAATGTTACCTTTGCCGCAGATAGTTTACCATCTTCGATGCGTTCAAAGATTCCCACCCAAAACGGCTCTTCAAAAAATACTGTCAGCTTTCCATTTACTTTGTCCATAAGAATCCCTCCTAAAATTGATTGAACAAAGAATGGACAACCCGGAGGGGCAGGTTACTTACCCTATTTATATAGGACGGCCGGGCTACCTACCGGCTCTGGCACATCAAAGATGTACGTTGCGTTTTTATCTTTGCTTTTATAATCAAGCCATATGGCACGATTAACTTAATTCAGAAACTTCTAATTTACGTTCCTCAAAAATATTCTTCTTACTTCATAAGATTCTATCTTTTGTTCAAATCATACCATATGATTAATGCATTTTCTATATACTTTCTTTATAATCAGCAAAAAGTCTCGAAGGAGCTTTCCACGTTTTAAATGTACACTAATTCTCTTAACACAACATCTTCTGCATCATTCCATATTTCCCATGAAGAATGTTGTAAATTAGTACTATCCACAACGATAACAGGTAATTTAATTATTCGTATTTTTTCCCGATAATGTAAATCGAAACTACCATACCACCTAATATCATAATTAAGAAAATTTTATTTAAAATATCCCATAAAGCTATATTGAGACAATTGATTATTATAATACATGCAAGAGGATATAGAACAACCGTTGCAAGTGTCCAAATTTTTAAAGTTGTACAGATGTACATCCAATTTCCATTGTTAAAGGATAAACCCACTAGATGTATTCTAAAAATTCCTTGTGAAACATAATTTATCTTGTTGGCATCATAATATGTTGGTAACATGTCTTTGGCAAAGATACAAAACCATGCACCAAATAAAAGCATTAACCCTGTAACCAGCAATATATCACCTTTCATCTCTGCTATTGAATTCCCAGATGCAACTAACATAATAATTTCTGTAATAGATATTAAAAAACATAGCAAATATGCTAATATCCAGTTTTTTCTATGCTGATGAATAGAATTCCTAACAGCCATATCGAGAGAGCCTACTACCAATTCCTCGACTTCTTTTGTATCAATATTTTTCTGTGTATCTATTTTTTCTCCACGTAACAATTCTGTAACGGTAACATCTAATATATCAGCTATTGGTATGAGTAATACGACATTGGGCATACTAAGACCACGTTCCCATTTGCTAACTGTTTTATCTGATACATATAATTTTTCAGCCAAATCCTTTTGAGTTAAATTCTTTTCCTTTCTTAATTCGGTTACAAATAAACCAAATTTTTCATTACTAATCTGATACATATATCCACCTCCTGCACACATATTATAATGAGAGTGTGCATAAATCAATCGACCAGCAGTAGAATTGCAGAATATTAGCACATAATTCATCAAATAATCTCCCCATCATGATTATTTCTACAAAGTTATATTCGAATATTTTTTAAGCCATACTATGGGATAATTAAATCAGCAGCTTATAACTATGACGGAAAAACCAGCCTCCCGAAACTTAGAAAAGATCACTTGCTATAGAATTGTAATTTGCTTCTTCTTTGCCCCCTTATAAACACAAAAGCTGAACAAACAGGTTTTTTCGTCCTACTTGTCCAGCTCTTATTCTACTACCTATAAATCAATTCTTTTAACACAATCTCTTCTGCTGCATTTTGGATATTATTTACAGCTCCAACCCACACTATCTGATCACGAGCTTTCAATTCTTCCGTAACGCATTGCTTCTCCATCATCTGACGCACCAGAACACCCATCCTCTCCTGTGCTTCATCGTCCACAGCATTCAAATGTTCTGTTAATCTGTCTTCCAACATATACAGAGAATACATTGCCGGACGATGCTCTTTCAGATACGTTTTCCGAATCATTCCATATTTCCCATAATGCGGTTCTTCATCTGTACTGACAAGATTCGGGTAGTAAATTCCATCTGCTCCCAGTGTGTAGGTTCCACCCATCTTTTCAAATGTGCTTTTCATGTGTTATTCCTCCTTGAAATCAGCGATATCCTTAGATCATCGCAAAATATTTCAGGGCAGCCTTGATAGCATCTTCTTTCTCTTTCGGACACTGTGGCACTTTTGGATTTTCTGTCTTTGGCAGATTATAGTTCTCTCCTACTTCGATTCCACATTTCCTTTTGATTTGAGAAATATATAAATTTGAAACCTTCAAGCCAAATTCTTTCAGCACATAATCTTTGATTTCCTGATAGGTCGCTTTCGTCTCTGCACTGGTTGCATCCAGCTCATCTAAATCTAAGTCGATCTCTATCGTGTCATCTGGTTTCTGTTGGGACAAAAGGCATACCGTCTCCACATGACTTGTCCTCGGAAACTGATCGACACAGCACACCTTATCCACATGGTATCCGCGGTGAATAATCGTCTCCAGGTCGCGTGCTAGCGAGGTCGGCTTGCAACTGATATAGACGATCTCATCCACACCAAATGCAAGGATTTTCTCCAGTGCTTTCGGATGAATCCCGTCCCGTGGCGGATCGACAATAATCAGATCCGGTTTCTCATCCACGAGATCAATTGCCTTTAACACGTCCCCGGCGATGAATTCACAGTTAGAAAGTCCATTTGCTTTCGCATTTTCCTTCGCTGCCTCGACCGCTTCCTCTACGATTTCGATTCCGATCACTTTCTTAGAAACTGCTGCCATCATCTGTGCGATCGTACCGGTTCCGCTATACAGATCAAACACGGTCTTGTCGCCATCGAGTTTCACGCTGCCCCGCATGATATAATCGCGAGCCTTTTTATACAGCACCTCGCAGCCACCTGTGTTTGTCTGGAAGAATGAAAACGGCGAGATCTTGAATTTCAGTACAAGTATTTCCTCTTCGATGTAATCCTGACCATATAGAAGCTCCATCCGATCGCTCTGCACGACATCGCCCAAAGCGTCATTTTCCGTGTACAGAATACCTGCAATACTTCCCGCAAATGCATCGGACTTCTCCAATTCTAACAGCATTTCCACGAACTCCTGAAGCAACTGTTTTACATCAAATCCATATGTGTCCCACTGTGTCGATGTTACCAGATTGATCAGGAACTGCCCATTTGCACGCGACTGGCGCACAACCAGATTCCGCAGGATTCCCTCGTGGCGCATCCGGTGAAAGAACGGCACATTTCGCCCGGAGAAAAACGCGAGTGTCGCCGTGAGTATGCGGCTCCAGTCTGCGCCAATAATCTCACATCCATCAACCGTCAGGATATCATAGAAGCTTCCCTTCTGATGTAATCCAAGTGCTAATGGACCATCCTTGTAGGCATCGCCAAATGTGAATTCCATTTTGTTCCGGTACGCAGTCTGGCTCGGCGAACCAAGGATTCCTTCCCATTCATAATCCTTTGAATTGGAATCCTCCGCCAGAAGCACGCGGTCAAGTAATGCTTTTACCATGTCCGCTTTCAGCTTCAGCTGATTGTCATACGACATTGTCTGGTAGGCGCATCCACCACACGCACCAAAATAAGGGCAGGTCGGCTCTACATCCTCCAGCGGACTCCGCTCTAAGACTTCCAGCACCTTTCCCTCTGCCATACCGCTTTTCTTCTTTGTTACCATATATTTCACTTTCTGTCCCGGCAGGGCGCCCTTGATTGTCACCTTGCGCTCATCCACCTGAAAGCTTCCTTTGTTTGGGAAATCATAACGCTCGATGATTCCCTCGCATACATCGCCTTTTTTCACTCGACTGTCTCCTCATCATTCGACATACCTTAATTCGTATGTCACTTCATCTTCATCGTCAATTTCTATCACCATATATGTGTAACGGTGATCTGCCTGCCGCGGCTTCGAAATGCTGCCCGGATTCAAAATCGTAATATCGTCTGGATCTTCCTCCAGATATGGCACATGCGTGTGTCCATACATCGCGATATCGCAATCATTCTCCAATGCTGCAAGCCGCAGCAGATCCAGCCGCATGTCCACCTGATACAGATGCCCGTGCGTTGCGAAGATACGATGTCCGCCCGCCTCGATCACATTTGCATTCAGAAGCTTTGCATCATAATCGGTATTTCCACGCACGATGTAGCATGGCACACCTGCCAGCGACTCAATCTCCCTCGCATCGCCGACATCGCCCAGATGAATCAGCATCTGGAATTCGCCGATTTCTTCCCGCACCTGCTCTATCGCAAGTTCCACATTCTCATTTCGCCCATGCGAATCACTCATTATCAAAATCCGCAGCATAATTTCCTCCTTCGAGCCCTAACTACAGTACCTCGCGAATCTTTTCCAGCGCACGTCCCCGATGGCTGATCTTGTTCTTATCCTCCGGTGCCAGCTCCGCGGTCGTCTTTCCATACTCCGGCAGGAAGAAGATCGGGTCATAACCGAATCCATGTTCTCCGGCAGGCTGATGTGCGATCATTCCTTCGATCACGCCGCGACGTGTTGTCACCGTACCATCTGGAAATGCAGCCGCGATTGCGCATACGAACCGCGCTGTCCGCTCTTCTTCCTTCGCATCTGCCAGCGCATCAATAATCATCTGATTCTTGATGCTGTACGGCGTATCCTCGCCCTGCCATCTTGCAGAGTAAATACCCGGCGCGCCATCCATGTAGTCTACCTCCAGCCCACTATCGTCAGCGAGAACTACACAGCCCTCAGCCTCCTTTGTCTTGCTGATAGCTGTCGCTTTGATGATCGCATTCTCCTCAAATGTCTTGCCATCCTCCACAATATCAATATCGATACCTGCTTCCTTCATGGACACAATCTCGTACCCACAATCCGCTAAGATCATGCGCACCTCCACCATCTTATTCGCATTACCAGTTGCAAAAATAATCTTCTTCATCTGCCTGTATCTCCTTTTTCCTTACTATTTCCGCTTGTTCGTAAACGCCTTCAAGCACACATTGCATTTCTCACTCGTCTCCGCCCGGTGCCACATCTCCCCATACAAACTGATGTAACCCTCGCCGTCACTGATATCAAAGCTTGCCGTCCGCTCATCTGCATTGTACTCGATTGCAATCGGATGCACAGCGCCCGGCGTCTTGATCTTCACAACAACCGCATAGCGCTCATTGTCATCAAGTTCGACTTCCTCCTGGAAATCCACCGTATAATACCCGGCATACTGCATACTTCCAGACGTCACAAGTTCCCGGTTCTTGAACGAATCCACACCATCAAAATGCCGCACGACATACACCTCAAACTCCGTATTCTTATCTGTCGCATAGAAAGAAACAGCTGCCAGATTCTCATTTTTTCCAGCCTCGTAGACATTGGAAAAATATGCGTCCTCCTTGGAGAAACCAAGCTGTCCAACCCAGCCAAGCTTATCCGTCTGGTAGATCTTATCGTAATTATCCTTGTCGCCAACCCGCGTGTAGACGACCGATTTCCGGCAGATCTTCGTATCATAATAGGATACATAGAAATATCCATCATCGCCGAATTCCTCGCCCCAGCTGTTCTTGCAGATAAAGGCACCGTCACCCTCCGGCTGGATCGTGAAATTCTCCTTCGGGAAATTATCATCCCAGCCAACGACAACGACATCATGGTTGGGCGTCTCATCACCATCATAATAATACGCCGCATACTCACTCGAATAATACATGGAATAACTGTCCACATATTCCAGCGCCGAATAAATCGATGTCTCGATCGCGCCATACCGGAAAATCGCACTCTTGATCGTCTCGTCCTCACGCCCGTTGATGATCAGAGCCTCCTCCAGATGCTTCTCCGCGGTAAGATTCGGATCACTCATGCCATCGCCATACGGATCATCCTTCTCCAGCACCGGTCCCTGCCAAGCCGCCAGATACGCGATACTCATCGTATGCTCGCCGCCACTGTTCACATCCAGTGCATAACTGTTACACATCGACATGTGATCGACTGAGAAAATATCCTCCTCCATCGGAAGCAGCGTTGTCTCCAGCGCGCCAAGCGATGCAAATGCCCAGCATGTGCCATACCGTCCCTGATCACGCACCGGTGACACGCGCCCATAATCACGCATATCGTATTTCTCCGGCAATGGCGTCTCATCCGGCAGCCGCGCCAGATCAACCCATTTCTGATCGACATAATAATCAACCTCGTAGCTCAAATACTCTGCGATCTTGTCAATCGGCACGCTTCTCGGAAAGTTCACCGTGCAGATTCTCCTTGATGATACGATGAATCTGTA
>OGML01002697.1_pt1 | contig 12070 bp, 12 predicted proteins | sample 1572951 | NCBI WGS metagenome assembly OGML01 (sample SAMEA2581883, study PRJEB24529) | metagenome | biome: Human gut stool | place: China | collected 2011 | reverse complement strand
CATTAACCGTGACGAATATGACAAGTGGCGCTACAATTATCCGAAGTATGATGAAACTTCCGGTTTTGTAAAAGTACCGTCACAGAATTTCAGCGATGCTATGGTTGAGTCTTTCAAAGACAGACTGAAAGATATGTGAGGTAAGATAATGGATTGGAAAAGAAACTTTTTAGAATCTTCTTTATTGCGCCGGTCAACAAATAAGAACAACCCAAATGAGGTGCAAGCAAAATGCGTTGATTTGGCATATAAGGACATGATGACAGCTGGACGCTACTATAGTGCCTTATTTTTGCATACGCGAGAGAAAATATGTCGTGATACAAATGAAGCAATAAAACAATGTGATTATGTCTTTTCAAGAGACTTGATACAAAAGACCTCATTACTATTTTGCAAAGATATAAAAGATATAATTGGAAGCGGAAACAAATATGTAACAGGGTATGGTCTTGCCCAGAAGTTAATAAATATGACATTCAAATATCTATATGTTTTTAGTGATTTGATATTTGTAGACAAAGCTATTCCTGATTTTTCATCGTGTGATTGCCCTCTTGACAGTATTATTATTAAAAAAGCGCATATTAAGGATTGCGTTTGGAGCAAGCTTACTGAGCAACAATATCTGGAATGTCAAGCAAAAATAACAGAACTACTAAATGCAAATTCTTTAGATTTAGAGTTATCAAAGCTTGGCAATCTAGCTTATGACTTTATTAATTGGTAATCGGCAATAATACACGATAAAACAAAAAGAGCTAACTGACTTCTCAAAAAGTCAGTTAGCTCTTTACTTTTACAATAATTCAAATTATGTTGCCATTTTGTTTCCACAGAGGGCTTTCAAACGGCGAAAAGCCTTTATTTACGGGCTTTTTCACGGGTGCGAAATTACTCCCACTCGCTCCCCATAAACTAATCTTAAACAATTCTGTATAGGTGATTTAGCAAGCAGTCTCCACATTATTTGTATTATCGGTAAAGCATACGCTATCCGATTTTTTGTTGCCATATCGTTGCCACGAACATTCTATTTTTTCATCGTTGCAACACCTAATAGTACTATCCGATAAAAGAATAGCTTCGTGTGGCTCTGGAACGAGTATAGTATATCAAATTATCTTGAAAAATGCAATATTCAATGATGTAATTCACTCATCTGTTTCGGTCGATTCCATTCTATCACGCAAATCACTTAATGCTACTCCGTCTTTAGTAAAGAATCTCCAACCATTAACGTGTGAATTTTCCGCCCAACCATATTTTTCAATCAAAATTTTAATAGCTAAAGCAGTAACGGAATATGGCTCGCCATCGAATTCAACCTGATTTTTTTCACTTGATACTTTTGCAATAATGGTTTCATCATATAAGAAATTGATTTCTTCTCCGATTTTAATATTAAGTAATTTAAAAGAATTGTTAGAACGCTTAGTTTTGCTTTCGGCTAATTCTTCTTCTTGAGATTGACTAAGGGTTGGAGTATATAACTTCAAATTTTCGATGTCATTTCTTAAAATCGCTATATCCTTGAAAATACCATATGCTGTTTCGGGCGATATTTTGAAAAATTCTCTTTCTCTAATGCGACCGTTATCAAGTTTCTCTCTTGCGTGTAACGAATCATCAACTCTGTCGATAATGCTATGAATTCTCTTTTCAACTTCAAGAGGGTTGTTCACTTCGTATACTGCATAGCAACGATATGACAGGGGAATATTGGTAGGAGAGTTTAACTCTTGCAATCTTCTTTCGACATCATTGCGTTCTGTCATACCTATTTTCACCCAGCCATCAAGACAAGGATTTGTTAATATGTACACTATTCCTTTTGACATTTTATTTCTCCTAATTGGTTGCTTTTTCAATTGTTATTATTACTTTCAGCAGGGGGATTTAAGACATCCTCAAAAAGCAGCTCTTCTACAACTTGTTGCACTTTATATTTGATAGTACGAGCATTCTCACCTTGTGTACTAATTACCGGGCTAACCACAGCATAAATCATTTCGGGACTGAGCCTGTCTTGGTATTCTTCTTTGCGTGATAAAATTTCATTCAAAACAATAGAATGAATTGTATCACAGGAAAAATCATCAAAATGTATAAATTTATCAATTCTATAATAAATAGGAAGTCCCAAGTTCTTTTTCATTTCTTCTTCGGAATGATAATTTGAAGTTAGTACTATAAGTGTCCCTGATACATCAACATCGTAATTGGCATCTTTAAATAATACATTGTCAAATAATGTGTAAAATGCAGAATAAAAATGTTCAGGGCATTTATCAAGTTCATCAAAGAAAATCAAATTTGATTCTCGTTCCAATAGATCATATCCTAAGCTTTTTCTATTTGGTGCATCTCCGAAGAAATAATCAGAGTAGTTATTATTTTTAAACATAGATAAGTGCTTTTCGTAAAATTTACCATCAAAAAACTTATTGGCAATTTCACGCACCAATTCAGTTTTGCCAAGACTACTATTACCGTATAGCATTATAACATACGGTTTACTTCTGTTGACGTTTGTAAGATACCATAGACTTTTGCTGATTTCGTTAATAGCATTTTCTTGTCCTATAATATGCTCAGAAATTGCTTGCATATTTTTTGCAAATTCAGATGAATTTTTGTTTATAGTATATTCTTGAGTTAATATATCAAGCTCAATAATGTCACGATTGCGTTGGCTTTTTAAATAATCATAAAGTACTTGGGGCGGATTGTGGATATATATTTCCGCATCAGAAGTAGTTAATTCTTCAATGAGACCTCCAAGTCTATCGTGCGCCGCATCAATGATACCGTGATAATTATCATTTTTTAGGATAAGAATTGGTGTATCAAAATCTATATTGACTTTATTCTGTTTCGCAGCATCCGATAATTTTACAAGCTCTAAAAATCCGTGCACATCGTCATCTTCATCAAATAATGGTAAATTTGAATCGAAAAAGGCTTTTGAACCGATAATGATATGGTAGTTTCTCTTATCGTTCATCTTTATCCTCCACTGAAACACACGCATATACAACATCGTATAATTTAATTTTGTCTGCGCCTGTCGCTCGATTTGTTACTTCTTTGCACTGTTTGCTTAAAGTAACTGCTGACGGATATACATCTGCTAAACTTTGCGGCTGTCCAGCGGTTGATATCAGCTTTTCCATTTTACTGATTTCTTTTAAAAAGTCAAAACGCTCTTTTTGAAACTCTCCGACAGGAATACAGTAAATTGTCATCATCGTGGTTAAAATATCATTTCTTTTATAATTGCTGACAAACGCGGTATTGTTAAAACGCACATAAATTTTATCGTTAATTTTATATGTGTCATAACCATCATAGCTGTCCATTACCGTTTTAAATTCTTTGGTATCAACGCCCTCAACTCCGCCTTTTACTATTTTCAAATAACCTCCAGCAACTCGAAGAAAAGTTGATGAATTTTCGATATCAGCTAAAACTACATTTTTTTCTTCTTTTAAATGAGGCTTTATTTTTTCAAATTCAGAGATTTCTGTTGAGGTAATCGTTGTGGTTTTGTCTCTTTTAGCAATATATGAAGCAGCTAATTTACCGCTAAAAAGAAAGCCCAAGCGTGACCAAAAAGGGACGCTTAAATTCACTTTAGCAGAAGCTTCAATGTTGCCCTCACTTTTTATTGAAGTGGATATGTCAGTTGTACGAAGCACACTTCCGTGGTCTTGCTCTTGAAGTATATTTTGAATAGTTTCTTTATCAAAATATATTATTTTGTTGATTGCCTTTTTACCCATTTTTAACACCTAACTATGCAACATAATGATAATTTATAGCGTGAATTATATCGTTGTAGTCGCTCTCTGCTATTTCTAAAATGCTTTCATCATCCCAACCTACACTTAACACCTGCAAAAATTTGCAAAACTCAAAAATATGTTCTTCAACCTCACTTGTGAGATTTTGACGAATGCTATAAGTCTTTGCAATAAGTAAAACTTTTTGCGCTGCTAAATCTATAATGTGAGTGTTGTTATTGGGATGGGCATAGCCATAATGCTGATTTGGCGTCAGCATTATCAAATTCTCAACATAATGCATAATTTCAGGAAATTCATTTTTAGGGAAGATGTGATGTGCTTGTGTTGGAGCCGCATTATCGTTTTGACCATCAACAAACATAGTCAATTCAGAAATATTTTCTCTATATTGATTTGTGAAGTCACGCAACAGTCGCTTTGAGCGGGACATCATCTGTTCGAAATATCCGTCTCTTCTATCAATATCAGGATGAGTAGCAAGCCATTCTTGCCTTGTTACATCTTTCGGCTTATCACGATAGACATCTCTAAAATTGTCTTGGTTATACATCATATCAGAACGATTTATTTTATGCTTTGACATTCTACCTTTTTCAGAGCCTAACTTATCTCTACTGAAAGCAAGAGGGTTTACCACCTTTGTAAATATTCGCTTTGGCTCGTAATCCTTTTTTACGGGAGTATAGGTGTGATAGAAATCAATAAAAGCTTGTTTCATAGCATTAAAGTGTGCAGAATCCTGATTTTCAAAGAAATCGTTAAAAACATCAAGAAGTCCACTATCTGTTAGCACTTTTTCAATATAGCACTGTAAAAATCGCAGTGCATACACATCGTTTCGAGCAATATATTCAAGAACCTGTCTATTTTCGACAACATATAAATGCCTTGAGGTTTCTGAAACATCTTTGAGTATGCCTGCATAACAGAGCATATTAAGCGGTTGTGAAAAGACCTTATCATATTCGTTTTCCGCAGTTCTTTCATCAGTCCCCGGTTTGGAATATGTTTCGGCTATTGTTTGCTTTGCGTATTCACTTTGCCAAATATCTTTAACAGTAAAACACTCGTTGACGGTATCAACATAATCTAATACAAAGTCAGAAATCGACCAAATAACATCTGGTGTGCACTTTTGGTCAATCCATCTGCCGTTATGACTTTCCCTTATATCATAATTGTGCTGATTACAAAAATCTATAATATCTTGCTGTGTTAACATAATAAATCCTCATTTCACATAATCAAAAATTGTAATTTGAATATTTTCTTTTTCATCAAGTTTTTCGGTTATAGGAGATTTTTTCGCTTTATCTCTCAATAAACCATAGAAGAATACCGAACAAGCGTCAACATTTAATGATCTTGTTTGAAAGTTCCTTGCAATTTGATAAAAATTTCGATATTCTTGCGTTGAGAAAAATGCCAGTTGCTCTTTGGTTGGAATTATCCCTTTTTTAGGAATTAAAACTGCTAAAGAACCATTTACAAGGCATTCTTTCGGTTTTTCAATCATACGAGGTTTATATGTCATATTAGGCGTAAGATATACATTGTCACAGTCTAAATAACTGTAAACCGATAAGTTCTTGGCATCATCGTATGAGATGTATGAATCATACCCGTCAATATCCATTACATTTTTTCCGTCATCGCTGATATTTCGTGATTTTAGTACACGAATATCTCCGCTTGGAGAAAGCAACTTGTTGGTTATTTGCCTATCTCTGAATACTTTAAAAACATTAAAATCGAGGTTCTTACACACAGAGTCGAATTCATTGTCACGGTAAATAATCCAATAAGGCAGTTTGTCATCAAAAATATATTTTTGCGACTGTATCATAAATTTTCCGTGAGTAATTGAAGCAACGCGAGTATTTGAGGGACGGCTTAAATTGTTAATGAAAATTGCCAATGTTTCTACAAGTACACCGGGAAAGCCTTTCTCGCCAAAATCAATAATACACTCCACTGCTTTGTCGGATAAATACTTTCTTGTTTGCGAAAACTCAGGTGTGTTAAGCAAAAATTTAGGAAATACCAATGCAACATAGTTTCCTATACTAACTGCTTTGTCTAAAAAGAAAGAACAAATATTTGTTGTCGCAGTATTAACTGCATTTTTACGGTAAATATTCAACAAGGAATTTCTTGCTTTCATTTTATAAAAAGGCGGATTACCGATTATGTAGTCATATTTTTCCGAAAAATCGTACAGCAAAAAGTCTGCATTGATAAAATTGATAGTGCAGTTATCTGGAATGTTGTAATTATTCAAAATCAGCTTTGCAAGGTCTAAACTATGCTTATCAATGTCTACTACATCAAGAATAATGTTTTTGCCCTCGAATTTTTTAATGATAAGCGGTATGAAGTTACCGACTCCGACAGACGGTTCAAGAATTCTGACTGTTTCTTTGTCAGTATCAGGCAGGGCTTTCATCATTTCAGTAATCAATGTTTTGCTTGTGAAAAAAGCCGCATTATCTGTTCTGTTGGTATTGGCTAATTCTGCAATATGTCCTAATGTTGCAGATGATAGATTCATAGGATTAGCAGAAATAAAATTTTTTAAAGCATCAATATCACTTAATTCATTAGATGATACTAATTTGTTAATCAATGCTGTTTTAAGAGGCGTATGCTTTAACGCCTCTTTTATTTTTCTTGCTATTGATTGAAAAATTACAGTAGGTACAGCTTCGCCTAATGATTGTCTGATTTTAATTTCTTCTTTCTTTAAAAATGCTCGCTTTTTCTCAAACGAAAGAGCATTTAAATCCGAGAAATCTGTTTCAACCCATTTGAAAGAGCGTGGGACTGTCATCATAAGCATAAGTTCTCTTATGCTGAACACTCTGTCATCGCTTGGATGAACAGTATTCTGACTTGCCATTTGGTCATTCCTTGTGTGTATGCAAGGACCGACTTTGTCCCAAAACTGTCTTTTGTATTTATCACCGTTTTTTTGCTGATTGATTACAATTTTGCCCTCAACAACTCTATGAGGCTTTTTGCTATCGTCAGCATTGTCAAACGCAGATTCGCCTTCTTTTATATCAGAAATCCACGCTCTCATATGTTCGGGATATGTTCTAAATGAATGATAAATATCATCTTTGTCAATTTCGCCGAATTCTTTTAATGGCTTTAAATCGCCTATAACTTCTCTAAGCGTGCGTTCTTTAACAAGGTCAGGATATAATTCCAAAGGAGATACCTCGTCAGCATAATCCTTAGAAACGCCGATAACAACGGTTCTTTGTCTGCTGGAGCAAGCTCCATAATTCTTGAAGTTTATAACACGAGAAGCGTAGGAGTAGTCTTGCCCTAAATTACTTTCAATCGCAGCTGCAATGGTTTTATTTTCTCCGTTTATATCAGTGCATATTGTTTTCATAAAGGCGGCAACATTTTCAAAAATGAAAAATCGAGGGTTAACCTGCTTTATGATTTTTATTGATTCAATTACTAAAGAATTTCGCACAATTTCATTTGTGCTTTTTTTATGGTTGGCAACGGACATTCCCTGACAAGGAGGGGTTGCAACTATAACATCAATTCTTGATACATTTTCTTTTTTCTTCCATAAATCAATTTGCGAATATAAAATATCCTTAGTGGAATTGTCGGTAATATCTCCGCAGATATATCCGCTTTCATATTTGCATTTGTGATTATACCGCTGAATATCTAATCTTCTTGTAATTAGTTCGTTTGTTGCAACACAATCAAAATCTTCTAATTTAAATCCGTAACAACCTACACCTGCACTACTAAACAAGCTGATATAAGTCGGTTTGTTCGTTTTCATCGTTATTTACCTTAACCTTTCACAACTTGTTCTGAATCGGGAATTAACTCTACAATATCATCTATTTGGCAATCAAGAGCAGTACAGATTCTTACCAAAACTTCAACTGTAACATTTTCATTTTTACCAAGTTTTGCAATGAGGGAATTGCTTATACCTGCGGCTTCTCCGAGTTCTTTCTTTTTCATATTTTTATCAATTAGAAGTTTCCATAACTTATTGTAACTAACAGCCATATTATAACCTCATAAAATACAAAGAAATAAATTTTTATACTCATTTAGTATATCACTTTTACATAAGAAAAACAAGAACTAATTACACGAAAATGGAATTAAGTGCAGATAACATCACTTAGTTATTAGTAAGCAAAGCAAAAGAAAAAACGCCGAGCACAACTCATTTTCAGGGCCACACTCGGCGTGATTTTTATGCGTAGATTAAATTTGCATTTACAACTTCCGTTGCACGATTGCGGATACTGTTCATCTTCTGCACCCACAACATTTGATTTTCAGCTTTGAGGTTTTCCGTTACATTTTCTTTTTCCGCCAGTTGTTTTACCAACCGGGAAAACATATCTTCTGCCTGTTCGTCAACATCGGCAAGATAACTGTTTAGCTTGCAAGAGGACAGCAAATTAGCGTAAAAGACACGCTTATGCTGCTTAATATATCGCAGGTGGCGCTGTCCCCAAATGCCGATTGGGTTCTGTTTTTCTTCGGAAAGTGAAAGGCAAGGGATAAAATAATCACCTTGTTTTTCATACCAAAGACCGTTCTTTTCATCATAAATAACCTTTTCCATAATCACGCCTCCTTATAAATTACTTTGAATTTCTTTTGTTTTGCACTAATGATTTTCAGCAGAACCTCATCCACTGCATCGGTGTACTTGCCGCCAGCAATAAGCTTGTTCCGCATTTCGTTCAGGCAGTTCACAATTACTCTGAGTTCAAAATCATCCAACGCTATATAATACTTTTTATTTCGCATATTGCTCACTCCTTCAGCAAGTCTCGAAATGGCGTGCCTGTGGCTAAGAAGGTGTAGTATGTAAAATTGGCTCCTAAACGAAAACCCATTATAAAACTATCGAGGTTGGATTCGCCGTATACTACGCCCCACGCATTTACAAAGTCGAGGAATTTCTTTTTGTTTTCACCGGAGAGTGATTCGGTCAGGAATTCCTCATTGAGCATTAGCACATCCATTTGTTTTTGCACGGTTTTGTTCTGCTTGGTACTTCGTGCCTGCGGATCAATGTTGCCGTAGTAGAATTCTTCTATGAATTTACCCATATTGTCACCTCCTTTGATTTTCTACCATAATTGTACTCAAAGGCGGTTTGACAGTCGAATGTACCGCTATAAACAGAAAAACACCAAGAAAAACTGTGAAAGTTTTTCTTGGTGCGGATATTATTGGGGGCTATTCTGATTTATATTGCTTTGCTTGAATTTCACTTAATCGCTTCCAATCGTTATGCGTGTGTAATTCTTGTGCAATAGCATCACGCCTATCGATTCCTAATGAAAGGCAAACGTGATATTCTAACAGAACACGCAAAATATAAATGGCTTCTAAAAGATCATTTCCTTTTAAAGCTTTTGCCTTTTTTGATTTTCCGTAGTGGGTATAGTAGTGCCTTGTGTCTGCAATAGTTTGAGCATATCCATCATTTTCGATATAATACTCACAAAACAGACCATCGCCTTTTCCAATTAATAGATCATTAAGACGTGATACAAGAATGATGAAGTTGCAGTTTTTATCCATTTGAGTGTCGTTCAAAAGTAGTTTTTTATATCTTTCGGAGTCGCCAAAGCGTTCCGTTACTGATTTAATATATTTATCTTTCTTGTCGTCATAAAAGAATCTTGAATGAAAGGTTTCTAATGCTTGAACCATATTGAGGAAAACCATTTCAGATGGCATATCTTGATACTTAATCAAAGATAAGTAAAGGTTGAAAACGGGCTCTAATTTTTTCAATTCACTATTGATATCTTTCTCTTCGGGTAAATCATTAAGCCAAAAGTTGTAGTTCCAGCTTCGAGTTTTTAATATATCAAGGGTAACCTCAGAAGTGTAGAGATAATGCTTATGATAATCCTTGTATTTGTTTGCTATCAAATATGAATCATCGTAATCACATAAGTATTGTTCTTCGATATTTACATTGTTTTTTATGGCAAACGAGATGAGGGCGAGAACCTTATTTCTTATAGAAACAAATGTTTCAACGCTGTGTTTTTCTGTAGTTTCGATTTCGAGCACAAGGCGCTGAACAATCTTGGTTTAATCTTCTCTGGGAGGCACAATGAGCGAATCGTTTAGATAACCGTAAAACGTTATTTTTGCGCCGAACCAATTGTATGTTTTTTATCCACAGTATCTTTCGCCTTAATACCTGTTTCAGTTTCTTCAAATGCAGAAAATGAACTCCACTGGTATGCATTTTTAAGAGTGCATACCATTTTATTATATGTTGAATCAATGCTTTCTGAATTTGACCAAATCATATACTCAGAAACAAAAACAATGTGCTGATTGCTAAACGCTTGCGTATGGTTGTTACTGCACCGATTGTTAAAAAGAGTCACTACCGCACCAGTGTTCAGCTTGCCGGTAATAATCGGTTGTGTGCCATAACTTTTTCCGAAAAATGATTTCGAGTTTACTTCCTTTATGAGACTTAAAAGTATAGTACCGTTTTGTTTATTATAGATTAATTCGCCCGATATTGGTTCATCTAAAATTTGAAACATTCCTGTGTAATGCCTATCAATATCAATATTTTCCCACATAAATAGTTCTCCTTATTTCGTGTACACTCAATACTATTCTGTATTTTATTACTACAGATATTGGCTTGATTTTCAAATGACTTGCTTATATGTAAAACCGCCGCCTTAGAACTTAATCTAAGATGGCGGTTTTCTGTTTCGTATTAGAGCATCACCTTGACGGCAAAACCGCCGCTGAAGAAATAGGTGTTCGTCCAATACCTGTTTGGTGGAGCCGAGGAGAATCGAACTCCTGTCCGAAAACCGATCCGCCAACCTTTCTACACGCTTAGTGAAGTCTTTTGAAATTCCCTTTCTCCTCTCCGGCTCACAGGATAGAAGTCCGGTAGTCCTTTGATGTGTTGACGGTTACAGGACTCTCACCGAAAACATTGGCTGTTAGTCGACGCCCTTTATAGAGCCACAGCGCTCTCTACAAGGACGGTAGCGCACTTAGGCAGCTACTAATTCAGATCTATTGTCTGCGTTTAATTTTAAAAATGCCCCGTTTAAAGAGATAAGGCGATCTCTGCGTGCTTAGCCGGGTTCACAATCCCCGTCGAAACCTTTACGGCCCCGTTTGTTTGGATAATTATTGTAGCACAAAGGAATAGATTTGTCAAGGAGAAATTTGCACTTTTATGAGGTTTAGGATATAATAAACCGTATATTTTGACATTTTCCGCTTTTTAGGATGATTGGAGCAAGGCTTGTAAGTGTGATTATATTTTAAGGCGCCTGTCCGGCACGACTAAAAGAAAAATAATGAACAATTGACAACTATGAATGTCGGTGGTATGATTATAATATCAACATCCGGGAGGAATATTCGATGACCGATAAGGAAATGAAGCTGGAACACTTTAAAGAAGAAAATAAGAATGCTGTAAAGGGTCAGATCGTGCTGACAGGATCTTCTCTTATGGAGATGTTTCCTGTGAATAAATTTCTCGCTGAGCGTGGCTCGGTCATTATCGTGTATAATCGTGCGATAGGCGGGTATATAACAGACGAGCTTATGCAGGTGCTTGATACCTGCGTGTTCGAGCTTGAGCCGAGAAGGGTGTTTATAAATATAGGCACAAACGATCTCAGCGATTCAAGAATACCTATGGATCGTATAATGGAGCACTATGATAGCATTATAAGTTCGATAGAACAGCGATTGCCGAAAACAGAAATTTACCTTATGGCATATTATCCGGTGAACTATGAAGCCGCCGCAGAAAATATGAAGGAGTGCCTGAAAATCCGCACGAATGAAAAGATAATGGCGGCAAACGCACTTGTAAAACAGATTGCGGAAAAGCACGGTCAGCACTATATAGATATAAACGACGGCCTTAAGGATGAGCAGGGCAGGCTGAAAGCTGAGTACACAATAGAGGGCTTACATATAAACGAGCAGGGCTACAGAGCGATTTTTGACGACTTCCTGAAATATCTTGAAAACTGATTTTTGACAATACCCCCTTGTCTGTCTTGACAGGCAAGGGGGCAAATTATATAAAAAATAAACCCGTAAGAAAATCTTACGGGTTTGGTGGGAGCGGGTGGATTCGGACCACCGAAGCGAAACGCAACAGATTTACAGTCTGCCCCCTTTGGCCACTCGGGAACACTCCCATATTAAGTTAAAGAAAAAATTGGAGCTGG
>OGML01002679.1_pt1 | contig 12153 bp, 15 predicted proteins | sample 1572951 | NCBI WGS metagenome assembly OGML01 (sample SAMEA2581883, study PRJEB24529) | metagenome | biome: Human gut stool | place: China | collected 2011 | reverse complement strand
GCGACGAAGGAGCGTTACGGATGTGGGTCTGCCGCTTGCCGGTACACATCGGCCCATTGGGCAGCTGCAGATTGGTCGCAGATTCCCATAAAAACCGAAGCGGTTTTTCTGGTCGGTTCAAGGGAACTCCGGGGGGAAATCGAAATCCCCCCGGGCTCGTTTTCTTTTTGCAACTTTTTCTTTTGGAGAAGCAAAAGAAAAAGTTGGACGGCAGCCGCAAATTTCTAATATGCGTTTTGTCTTGCTGTATGTATGGTTGGTTGTTTGTGTAAAAGGGATGCGGAACCTCCTTTCCTCGCTGTACTATCGCGATAGTCTATTTGTAAACTATCACAGTAGTCTGCGTTTGTCAAGTCCTCTTGACAGATTTGGACGAATGTGATAGTCTGGACGTAAGAGTTGGAATGGGAGGCTGTTTATGAAGCTGTTTGATTCGGAATGGAAGGTCATGGAGGTGCTCTGGCAGGAGAATGACCGCACGGCAAAGGAAATTTCCCTCCGCTTGGCGGATTCCATCGGCTGGAACAAGAACACAACCTATACCGTGATCAAAAAATGCATCGACAAGGGCGCGATCGAGCGGCGGGAGCCAAATTTTGTCTGCCATGCGGCGATCACCAAGCGGCAGGTGCAGAAGGAGGAGGCCGATTCGCTGGTCGACAAGGTCTTTGGCGGCTCGGCAGAGCTGCTGTTCGCATCGATTTTGTCCGACCGCTCGCTGTCCAAAGACGAGCTGGCGCGGCTGCGCGCGCTGGTGGAGGCGCAGGAGGCATGAAGGGTGTGCAGGCGGCAGTCCTTGGCGGAAGCGCGCTGGTTCTCCTGATCCTCGCGCTGCGGCTGACGCTGAAAGATCATCTGCCCCGAAGGCTTTTCCCGGCGCTCTGGTGCACCGCCGCGATTCGGTTCCTGCTGCCGGTCGAGATCCCGACGCGGCTGAGCGTCTGGAACCTGCTGCGCGGCACGGCGGAGCCGCAGACCGCGCCCATTGCGTCTGCGCTGCTCCCCTTCCCGCAGCTTTCTGCGGCGCAGACCGCGTCCGCCGCCGGAACGGGGACGGACTGGCGGCTGCTGCTCTGGTTCGGGATCGCAACGCTGCTTGCCGCGTATTTTGCAGCCGGCTATGTCTGCATGACGCGCCGGTTCCATCCCCGGCGCATTCTGCCGCAGCCGTCCGTCGACGCGCTGCTTGATCGGTTCCGCTTTCTGCGCGACCCGAAGATCTGTGTGACCGAAAGCCGCCGCGCCCCGCTGACGTTCGGCGTTTTCCGCCCGACGGTACTGCTGCCGGACGATCTGCCGGCCGGTCAGCCGCAGTTTCAGCTTGTTCTGGCACATGAGCTGGCGCATATCCGCCGCAAAGACTGCCTGCGCAAGCTGCTGCTGATTGTCTGTTTGTGCCTGTACTGGTGGAACCCGCTGGTTTGGATTATGGTGCGCCTTGCGGACCGCGATATGGAGCTGGCCTGCGACGAGGCCGTTCTGCGTGCGCTCGGCCCGGCCTGCAAGAAGCCCTACGCGCTGGCGCTTCTTGACATGGCGCAGCGGCAGGCGAAGCCCTCTCCCCTTTGCAGCAGCTTTGCAAAAAGCTGTGCGGAGGAGCGCGTCCGCGCGATTCTGCGCTTCCGCAGACTGCCTGTCTGGACAGGCGCACTGACCGCCGTGCTGTTCCTGCTTGCCGCAGGCGTGCTTGCAACGCAGGCGCAGACCGCCGCACGCGTCCCGGAAGCGCCCGCCTCCATGCAGGAGCAGGCCGAAACATCCGAAGCGCCGGTTAATCAGCCGGTCATTCACATTGACCCGGTTATAACTCCGGCCCCTGCCGCGCAGGAGCCGGAAGCAGAAGCCCCCGCCTACGTCTGGCCGCTGGAGGACGCGGACGCAGCCGTGACGGATGCGTATGGCTGGACAGTCCACCCGCTGACGCAGAAGGAATCGTTTCACAGCGGCGTTGATCTCGAAGCCGAGGCGGGACAAAATGTGCTGGCCGTCGCGGCCGGAACGGTGCTGGATTGCAGCTACAGCGAAGCCTACGGCTATCATGTGACGCTGGAGCATGAAAACGGCGTGCAGACGATGTACGCACACCTGCGCGCATTCTATGTCGAATCCGGGGACACAGTTGCGCAGGGGCAGGTCATCGCCGCCGTCGGCGCGACCGGCTGGGCCACTGGCCCGCACCTGCACCTGAGCGTTTTCCGCGACGGCGAAGCCGTCGACCCGCTCGACGCACTGGCCTCCGCACTGGAATGAGGTCTGCGGGCAGAAATCCATAAAAAAGCTGGAATGCACAAGGGTCTGTGCATTCCAGCTTTTTGTAATTTTAATTCAAATTAATACAGCTTTGCACCCGCGGGGATGTGCGGGTCGAGCATCAGAAGATGGAGTTTTTCGACGCCTTCCTCGTGGTGGACGGCGGAAATGAGCATGCCCTCAGAGGCAATGCCCATCATGGGTCTTGGCGGCAGATTCGTGATGGCGACGCACGTTTTTCCGACCAATTCTTCCGGCTCGTAGTAATCGTGAATGCCGGAAAGGATAACTCTATCTGCTCCAGAACCGTCATCCAGCACGAATTTCAGGAGTTTTTTGGACTTTTTAACCGCTTCACAGGATTTGACCTTCACGGCGCGGAAGTCGGACTTGGAGAACGTCTCGAAGTCCACGAAGTCCTTGAACAGCGGCTCGATCTCCACATTGGAAAAATCAATCGGCTCGTCCTTAATCTCGATCTCGACCGTACCCTTAGCTCCGCCGATGATACCAACTTCCTCTGGCTTTTTTGTCTTGGGAGCGTCGAGTGGCTTCATTGTCGGGAATATTATCCCGGTATCATCATAACTTCTCATAAGTTCTTATAACCCTTGTGCCACAACGTTTTGAGGACTTTTACAATAACGTAAGTTCTCATAAATTCTTATAACTCTTCGGTCAATTGGTGTCAAAACTGGTGTCAAACCCGGCTTAGGACACTCTGATTTTTCCTTCAAGATTTGCGAAGCTGGACATCTTCTTTTCCTTGGTCGCTTCGTTGTAGACATCCATCGTTGTCTCGATGTTTCGGTGACCCATAATTTCTTGGATTACCTTTAGGTTTGTTTCGTTCTCGCAAAGGCGAGTACAGAATGTGTGTCTGAGATTGTGTGCGCTGAAGTGTGGAAGTAAAACTGGTTCTCGGTGTTCTTGTTCTGCACGCTTTGTTTCCTCGGCATTGCAGTCACGAATAATTCTCTCAAGCGCTCTATTGATGACGTGTGGATTTAGCATCTCTCCGAACCGGTTCTTAAAAATGAAGTTCGTGTATCCATCAACCTCGCACTCGTTGAAGCCTTCCTCCATATGTTTCAATCGAATCTGGAGTAAAGCTGCTCGCACGTCAGAAAACATTGGAATGATTCGCGTGCCAGCCCGTGTCTTCGGAGTAGTGATGTGGAGCTCCATCTTCCCGCTTTCTTGTTGACGATATATCAAATTATGGTTAATGTCAATAATATTCTGCGTGAAGTCGCAATCTTCCCATCTCAATCCGAGGATTTCTCCTATGCGTGCGCCTGTCCCAAGCATGACCGTAAACAGCGGCATCCAGTGTTTGTACGTTTTCGAACTGGAAACAAAATCGAGGAACCTATTTTGCTGTGTCTCTGTCAACGCATGACGCTTTGGTTTCTCCCAGTTATGGCTCTTCTTGATTTCTGCAATCACACCGTCGGTAGGATTTGTTCTTATGAACCCATCCCTCACTGCTACATTAAAGACCGGATGAAGAATCGTATGAATTATCTCCATACTGTTCGGCTTAAATCCAATATCTTTAATGAGGTGGATGTAGAACCGCTTGATATCGCTATACTTGATGTCGGCAATGTTCTTCGCGCCTATTTCGTCCTGTACATACTTCCTGTACATATACTTATAGTTGGTTCTTGTAGATGCTTTAAGCTCGTACTTAGTTTCAATGTAGGCGTCATAAAAGCTGTTCAGCGTCATCCTGTACGCCGTATGGGAGCTGATGCCGTCATCAATATCCCTTTGGATTCGTTTTATCTGAGTCCTTAATGGTTCTGTGCTACGCTTACCATCAGGCGCTTTATCTGACTCTACAAGCTTCCAGCTATAAATCGCTCGGCGTACTCCACCAGAATCAGTATAGCGGTACATATACTTCCCGTCGCTTCTCTGCACCTCACCCTCTCTCAGAACTCTGCCTTTGTTGTCTTTTCTTTTTTCAGGCATGGCTACTCCTTTTGTCTGAAAATGAATATCAACATGGCACTCTCAATATACCATAGTCTGGATTCACTTTCAAGTTAGATGTCATATAAGGTTGAGTTGGTCAACAAATCGCTCGAATTTTGTACGTTTAATCTGTGGGCGTGTGCCATTCCAAAGAACAAAATCAGCGTCTTTGTTTTCGCTGACAATCTTACGCAGCTTAGTTTCTCCGATGCGGAAGTATTGTGATGCCTCCTGAATTGTCAGTGTGTACCTTTCCCAAAATGGGATTTGCAGGGTGTTAATAATCTCGCCTCCTCGTGCGCTGCGCGTATGTAAAAAAAGAAAGGGCTGGCAGTGAAGCCAGCCCCATGTCTACCTCTTGAGTAATAAGGAACCTAATCAACGATACTGATTACTATGTAAGCAATGACTACGATAATAACCGGAATCCAGACAGGCGCAAGTACCCACCACCAGCTCCAGTCAATCACGCCAATCAGCTTCAGAACGATAAAAACTACGGCGAGTACATCGCACAATCCAAGACCTTTTGAAGATGAGTCTTTCATGTATGGTTCCTCTTACGCCTTGCTGTCCGTGGAGCCCATACCGCCGTTTCTGACGCCGGTTGCATCATCGGAATATGTAACCCCATACGGAATGAAGATTGCCTGCATAAAGCCGTTACCGGCTTCAACGTGCACAATCTTTTGACTCTTGCTGTCGTTTGTAATGTCAGCAGTCTTGTCCATATTGTCTCCGAAGATATTCAATGCTGCTGTTAAGAACTCCAATGGGTAATAGTAGCGCAAATATCCGCAGATATAACCGATGGACGAATAAGCGTCTGAGTGGTTCCACGAGAAGCCATACGCTGACGCATCCAGAATGATTTGCAGGAACGGCTTGATAACCTCTTCGCAACGCTCTGCACTCATCTTGTACGCCTTTGAGCAATAAGCCACAAAGCGTTCTTCAATCTCCGGCAAGAGCTTTTCTGTTCCTTTTTTCTTGGCAATCGCTCGGCGGACGTTGTCTGATTCCGCGCTTGAGTAGCCGCAGAACTTAACCAAGAACTGCATAATGGTTTCCTGCATTGCGATTCGTCCTGCCTCTGGAGCAAGGAACTCATTCAGTGCGTCAAAACCGTTATCGTAAAACTCGCCTTTGGCTACACTATCACGGAAGCTGGCACACGCAGGTCGGAGCAAGCTGTTACCAAATGACATCCACTTTAGCATTGAGAAATTTGGAATCTTTGACCGAGCAATATCGAGCGTGGCATCAGACATGAACTGCTTTAGATAATGCTGTGCGCTGTCAGACTCCCATTGGAAGATAAGCGTCGTATCGTCTCGGATACTTCTCCACACATTCATATCCTCCATATCAGTGTTGTCTGGCGTCAGACGCTCAATCCCAAGCATTTTACAGGTATCGTTGATGACACCGATATTATCCAAGCCAAGGATGTCAAGCTTGACATACATCAAGTCGTCCAGCTCTTTCATGTTAATCATGGATACCGGATACTCGGATGTGGAGATACTGCACAGACCAACCGTTTGGTCAATAGGTAGGTCACTGATAAGGACTCCACTCGGGTGTGTACCGATGGAGACGATTGTTCCATTAACGATATCTACATACTTGAAGACATCTGGATACTTCTTTCGGATAACAGACACATCGGCACCCTTATAGTTCGCAACAGCGTGGGCAATATGCTCGTACACAGTGTATTGATGATAGCTTTACACCATGCTCTATTGATGAGGCGATTGGCGTGGCGTTCGACAGCGTGCCATACAATCTGGTTGGTCACGAAGATATTGAGGGCGCTGATACTGTGGTTGTTTCCAAGTGCGATGGCGGCGCGATGGTCGCTCATCAACGTGACCTTGTTGACGAATTGATTCTTTCTGCGCTGGAGGTGTAATCAATGAAAGAAAAACTGAAAGCTATGTACCAGTCTGGCGCTATTGATACGAACGGCCTTCTGAAGGCTGTTGAGCGAGGCTGGGTTACGATGGAAGATGTAATTGAAATTGTCGGCGAAGACAATTCTCTTGCTGTTATCAAGGCGGCGAAGATTGCAGAAATCTCAAAAAGCTGTAACGCTATCATCGTCGCTGGCATCGATTTGGAGCTGACTCAGGGTGTAGTCCATTTCAATCTCAGTATCGAAGACCAAGCGAATATTGCAAACCTGTTCCGTGTCGTTGAACTTGGTGGCACAGAATTCCCATATCAGTCAGATGGTGGTGTCTGCCGTATTTATACCGCCGCTGAGATTGCTCAAATTTATATCGCAGCGCAAACCCTCATTACCACACAGACAACTTATCACAACGCTCTAAAGGCGTATGTACAGTCTCTGGAAGGTTCTGAGGAAATCTCTGCTGTCACATATGGTATGACTCTGCCGGAACCATATTTGTCTGAGATGAATGCAAAGCTTGCTGTTGCGCAGGCTCAGATGAATGCTATTACGGCGAAGTTGGGCAACTAATATGAAACGGCTAAAGGTATGTCTCAAGCTGCTTGTACTTGCTGTTATCGGTGGTGCAATCTATGTCGGTATTGAGATGCTTTGGCGTGGGCATAGCCACCCATCCATGTTTATCCTTGGCGGGCTGTGCTTTGTTTCTATTGGTCTAATCAATGAACTGTTCCCATGGGATTTGGGAATTGTGTGGCAAGCCTTGCTCGGCGGCACATTGGTAACTTGCCTTGAGTTTATAACCGGTGTCATCGTGAATATATGGCTGAAGCTGGGAGTCTGGGATTATTCTGGACTCCCACTTAACATTTTGGGGCAAGTCTGCCTACCGTTCTATTTTGCGTGGGTTGGCTTGTCCGTTGTGGCAATCGTGTTTGACGATTATCTTCGCTATTGGTTTTTTGGTGAGGAGAAACCGCATTACAAGATTGTCTGATTATAAAACAATGCTTTTATCAAGGAGGTGGTTCGCATGAACGCCGACGAAAAAATCTGGCGCTATTTGAAATCTGCTGGTCTGAATGATTTCGGCGTCGCGGGTTTGATGGGGAATCTTTTTGCAGAGAGCGGACTGAATCCCAAGAACCTCCAAAATACATACGAGAAGAAACTTGGCATGACTGATGAAGAATATACTGCCGCCGTCGATAGCGGCAGTTATTCCAACTTGGTGAAAGACAGTGCCGGTTACGGATTAGCTCAGTGGACGTACTGGTCACGCAAGGACGCTCTCCTTGCCTCCTGTAAAGCCGCAGGAGCGTCCGTAGGGGACATGGATGCCCAGCTCAACTTCCTGCTTAAAGAGCTGTCTGTGGGCTATTCTGGGCTGCTGAGCACCCTCAAGAGTGCACCGTCTGTCCGTGAGGCATCCAATGCTGTTCTTCTCCAATTTGAACGTCCTGCCAATCAGGGACAGAGCGTCCAAGAAAAACGAGCCAGCTACGGACAAGCTTATTATGACAAGTTCGCTGGCAAAATCCAAATCAATACACCAGAACAGGAAGGAGGATGCAAGTTGAAAATTGTAGACAACCTGACAACGGTTAACTTCCGTTCAGGCAACATGACTCCGAAGTACATCGTCATTCATTATTTCGGTGCGCTCGGAACTGCAAAGAGTGTCTCTGAATATTTCAAGACACCGGGTATTCAAGCGTCTGCCCATTATGCGCTTGACGAGGGCGATACCATCTATCGCTGTGTCCGCGATAAGGACATCGCATGGCACTGTGGTGCGAACAAGTACAAGCACCCTGAGTGCCGCAACTCTAACTCCATCGGGATTGAAGCACGCCCTTCCAAAATCAATCGCAAGAGGGTTATGGCTTCTGATACTGATTGGTATTTCGAACCAAAAGTTGTGGACAACCTCGTATGGTTGACAAAGAAGCTGATGGCTCAGTACAACATTCCTGCAGACCACGTTATCCGTCATTATGATGTAACCGGAAAACTCTGTCCGAGACCGTGGTGTTGCGCCGACATGAATGTCTATTACAAGACGAGTGGCGACGCACAGTGGGAAGAGTTCAAAAAGAGAATCAGCGACGGCAAAGAGGAGGATGAAGATATGACTCTGGACACATTCAAGGAGCTGATGAAGGAGTACCGTGCAGAGCTGCAGGACAATGACTGCGGCACTTGGAGCAAGGAAGCTCGTGAGTGGGCTATCTCCAACGGTCTCATCAATGGCACTGGCACTGAGGTGAATGGTGAACCCAACTATGCTTGGGCTGACCAGCTTACCCGTGAACAGGCTGCTGCTTTGTTCTATCGTTTTGCAAAACTGATGGGTAAAGCGTGATGGCTACATATAGCGGCAGCAGACAGCAAGCAAGGCGAAGGAGAAAACGCACAAGCAAGCAGGACGCTTTTTCAAAAAAGCTGATTGACGATATCCGCTCCCTTCTGTGGATTGTTACAGTCGGTGGGTTACTTTTAGCGTTCTATTGTGTAAAGCGGAACTATACCGGAGCGCTGCCGTGGATTGGGGCAATGGTTGGATTGCCGTGGTCGGCACATGGCGTGGTATGCGCATTTTATTTGAACCTGTGTAAATCTGACCATTCTGCTGGTGGTATCACATTCGAAAGCGCAAAGGCAAAAGGCTTCGTCGAAGACCCAAGCTGGGAGAGTCCAGCAATCTAAGGTGAAGGGCGGCACCTGAAATCCGCCCCACTACCTTTTAGAGAGGAGTTTGCATATGGAATTTATTGTGGAGAATTGGTATGTAATTGTTACTGGCATTGTGTTTATCGTTGGCGGCGTTATGGCTGTCCTGCGTTGGCGCAACCTGTCCACCGACAAGAAGTACGAGCAGATTCGTGGATGGCTTCTGCAGGCTGTTCTTGGCGCTGAGCGCGAGTTCGGTTCCGGTACGGGCAAGCTGAAGCTGTCATCTGTTTACGACAAGTTCTGCGAGCGTTTCCCTTGGTTGGCAAAGGTCTTGCCATTTGAAACCTTTAGCAAATACGTTGATGACGCCCTTAGCGAAATGAAAGACGTGTTGAAACAGAACTCTGCTATTGCCTCCATAGTGGAGCCGAAGGAAGGGGAAAAATAATCATCCGAGGAGGTTTCTCTTATGACCGAGCAAGAGACCGTACTGTTAATTGAGACTGAGCAGCGATGCAAGTCCAATACGCACAGAATTGACAACTTAGAAGGTGAGCTGAAGGAAATCCAGAGTGAGCAGAAGGCTATCTATAAAATCGCTACTTCCGTTGAGCTCATTGCACAGCGTGTCAGTAATATCGAGGGCAAGGTGGATGACACCAACCGTAAGGTAGATGCGCAAGCAAAAGCGTGGCAGGAGACCGAACGTAAATTGTCTGAGAAGGTTAATGAAACCGAGAACAAACCGTATAAGCAAATCGCCAACAATGTCAATACTGTCAAGGTTGCAATCATTACTTGCATCTCTACCTTGCTTGTATCTGGCATCATTGGCGCAATCATCGCATTTGGAAAATAATATCTAAGAATATTTTGTGGGTGTAAATATTCTATGAGTAGGCTGCAGCAGGTCTGTCAGCCGTAGCGTTGAAGCAAGTGATGGGGTCAGCGTCCGTACACTTGCAGAGCTTGACTAAGGGTTATGCGGTTCCCACAGGCTGACGTAGGAGAAATCCGAAAGAAAATCGGAACTGTCTTATAAGTATCATAAAATTTTAATTCCATAAATTTATGGGAATTATGGAATATATATTGATATCTTTCTTGTAAAAAGATCAAGTTTCCTGTCTGTAGTCATTTTGGCAAACTTGAAGTTTCCATTTATTTCTTTTTGCGGTATTTGGATTCAATACCTACTACATACGCTACCATAGCCGCAATACTAATAAGCATTGCACCCAATATAGGTATAATAATCAAACCCGAATTCTGCCCATCTAATAAAGGCAATCCAATTAACGTAAACAAAACACCATACACGCACCACAATATGCCCAAAGCACGATTATAGCCTTTCACATCTTCTATGGGCGCTACCTCAGCATTTGCCCAAAAACCGAAAGGTTTTGCTTTCTTGGAATTAAAATCATAAATGCCCATTACAATAAATAATACGCCGATTATTACCCAAATAACAAATGCTATTAATCTTCCTTCCATAATATGTATCCTTTCTTTGTAGTTCTGTAAATTCCGATTTTCTTAATTCTACAAACTGGAATTTGTATGGCTCAACTCCTTATCGACCGGCCATAGCTCGTTTATAAAGTAGCCCCCCTTTTATAAGTAACAACAGAAAAGCCACTGCTACTGCATATGCTTCTCTCGCAATCGACAAAAACAAAACAGTAATAATACTAAGCCCAACAGATAAAAAAGTAATCGCCTTTTTTCCCTTTTCAAATTTGAAATTGACCATTAAAATCTTCACAATTCCAACAATCGTTAATGCGATAAAAAGACCCCAATATGTCGTACAAACCCAAATTTCTTCATCTACATACTCAATAAGATTGACCGAATAGATATATCCGCCAACCGGTTTGGGATACAATGGAAGAAAAATAAGCATCAAAGAAAGCAAATCGGCAAATCCAAATAACAAGTCACATAGACCGCCTAGGTTTGACTTGTTTTCTTTTTCCGCAATCAAAACCAACTGATTTCCAGATAACAACTCATCAATGGACACAGAGAAATATCTGGATATTTCCTTTAATGAATCTATGCTTGGATACCCTCTTCCAGATTCCCATTTTGAAATTGCAGTTCTGGAGACAAATAAAGCCTCGGCCAGCTCTTCTTGTGTCAAACCTCGGCTCTTTCTTAATTCCTGAAGCTTTTCATGGAATTCCACTTCCTGCACCCCTTTTTTTATATCATTTTTTTATTGACAGCATAACTACCGCCTTATAGACAGTAAATAATCCGGCACTTAACAATACGCCGCCCACAATATCCGTAACCCAATGTACTCCGGAAATCAATCTGCCGATAACCATGAATGCCGAAAAAGCGATTGCCAGAATCGTAACGATTCTTTTCACTGCAATGCTTGACAGTCTACGCTGAATCTGTTCAATCAAAGTCGGCATCACACACAATACCAGTAATGTCGTTGAAGAAGGATAAGAAGCCTCCATAACTCCATTGATTAAAATCGGTCTGTAATTGATTGAGATCATTTCAAAAATCAAATATGCCAGTATCACGACAACATAGTAAACTCCAAGGATAATGATATCTGGATCCACTTTGAAGAGACTTCTTCTCTTTATTAACTGAACCACTCCAATACCTGCAAAAATCAGGCATACAACTAAAGGAATAAGTCCCATCCAATCGGTAATCGTATAAATTGTCATATTGACACCTGCCAAACGATGAAACCAGCAATTGAATGTTGCAAATCCAATATTGGTTCCGTTCTGACCCAGCGGCTGCACGTCTACCATCTGGATCAAAGCTGTCCATACTGCAAACGCTACAATAAGTATTCCTCCAAATAATAAAACCTGTTTTCCACTTTTTTTCATCATTCTACGTCCTTTCTATAATTGGTTTGTCTTTTCGACAGTTTCACCTTATCAAAAAACGTAAAATGACGAAAGAATCGCTCTTTCACATGTGTGACACGATTCGTATCATCCCCGCAAATGCGTGATTTTCTGTATATTTTCCTGAATACCTATTCCTACAAATTTCGATTTGTTTTACCCATTTTAACATAAAACTCACCCAAGTTAAAACTACAATTATCAATCATTCCACTCCCCCTGACACCAAGTGCCACAAAAGTGCCCAACTTGCCTACAAACATTCCCAGTATTTATGCGGGTTTTCAAAATCACAATAATTAATGCATGGAAATAATAAAGAATGAATTTCTTCACAAGACGACCATTCCCCTCCTAGTCACTAGGGACGGAAAGAAAAAAGGGAATGGTTTTTCAACCATTCCCATCTTAATGAGCCCACCGGGG
>OGML01002663.1_pt1 | contig 12215 bp, 10 predicted proteins | sample 1572951 | NCBI WGS metagenome assembly OGML01 (sample SAMEA2581883, study PRJEB24529) | metagenome | biome: Human gut stool | place: China | collected 2011 | reverse complement strand
ATACTCTTTTTTCCCCTCTTCTGTGATAATGCAAATTTTCAAAGGTAAAGTATCAGATGAACTCTCAGAAAACAGATGAAATAGATTTAAATTTCTTTCTTTTCTTTCTATCTCTTCTTGAAGTATCTGTACGAATAGCCTCTCCGCCTGTTGATGTACAGCCACCTTATTTCGTTGATAGAAATAGGCTCCAACCAATAGTGATAGGATTATCACTCCAATAACACACGAAAGCAATTCATTTTTTGTCATTTCGATTTATTTTACTGACAAAAATAATATTATTTCCTAACAAGAAGCTAAAATATAGAAAAAATTAAATAACAAATTTAGGGATATACAAAACAGTTTATAAGCATTCTGTTCATTTCACACGCAAACAAGAACTCTTGTACGAGTCAACTAATTCCAATATTCCTCCAAGATAGATTGCATTCAGAACCGTTTCAAATTCATCAAGGATATTGCCCGAAAATAACAAAGCCTCCTCCCGCTTGTCTGTTCCACTCCTGCATAAAGAAAGATTTGAAAAACAAAAAATATACATATCAAGCAACCCCGTAACACCCTAATAAAAAAGTCAGTTTAACTGATAACAATAATAATGATAACGTTCTTCTCCACCATCCGTTTCCTTTGTCATCAGGCAGAGTCGTTCATCATTACTATCCACCGAGATGCATATACCCCATCTATCCAGTATCACTTTCTTTACAGCACGTCCTTCCCAATCAAATACATAAATTTCATTTGCTATTGCCTTATTTTTCCCAATTTGCCCACTGTAAAGTGCATAAACATAGTTTTCAGTGGCTACCCCACGAAGAAATCCTTTAGGAGAATCGGTAGAGACATTAACAGAAGACACTTCGTTAGTAGATTGATTCTCAAATAACGGCGTATACGTATTCAAATGTACTACACTTTCCAGGCACGTGTCATTTACCACTTTCTGAATAGATAATAAATCGCACTCATACGCCAAGTAAGCAAAACGTTTTTTATCCGGCTTCATAATAAGATCCCCCTGAAACAACAAATAGTTTACATCCCGATTTACCGCTTGCTCTGTGTGTGGAAAAGGGAGATATTGATTTAAAATCTCTTTCTGATTGCATTTCGCTATCAGGCCACTTTCAAAAGTCCCACTTCCGTAAAATATGGAATCCGAATAAGCATATACCCTATTCATTCCTAACTTAGGAGCTGAAACACAATCTATCTTTGAAAGACTGCCTTGAGCTAAACTATCAATTTGAAAAGAACTTATAGTTTGCAAAGACTGATCATACAGTACCAAAGAACGCTTGCCCATATCTACATACATTTGGGATATAGATAGAAAATCATCCGGTCCCATGCCTTTATTCCCAAAAGCAACCATCTCTTTCCCTGTATTCATATTATAAACATGAACCATCGGATTGGCAGTCCAATCTATTAGACACAGAGTGGAATCATAAGAACACATCAGATAGGGAGCTAATAGTTCCTTGTTTAAACTAACTTCCTTATCACTCTTAAGCGATTGTTCTAAAGGAAAATCATACACAGTTTTTTCTTCCCTGCCACAAGAATAGAAAGAAAGTAAAATTACAAATAAAACGACTAAATTAAATCTCATATTATTCATATTTATTCTATAAAGTCACTATCCCACTTCAATCAGGCAAATGCTTCCACAACTCTACCAAATCGACAGATTCTATATTACAATCCACATCTAATAGATACATCTTGGATTTGGTAAACACGAATGATCTTATTTTAAACGGAAACTTAAATTTTACAATTGGAACTCCATCTTTATTAAAAACCAGCAAATGAGTGGGGACTAAGGCTGAAGTATCATTCTCTTGATCCATTGTTATATCAGGTTTCCCTATATACGTCGCAAAAATATAATTCTGATAAACCCTGATATCACCAAAGCCCAAAAGATGTTTGTATTTATCTAATGAAATCCCATTCGCTGATTTTTGGATTATTGGAGATATATACATCCTCTCAAATACTGGTTTTATCTCTTTCTCAGATAAAATATCATAAGCAGCCATATAAGAAAAGTCATTAGAAGCATAATAAACCGTATTATCATCTATACATAAATGACCAATAAAAGGAGCGAGCTTATTATTTGCATTTTCCTCAATGTCTATCGGCACCCGTGCAAAAGTGGTAAGTGTATCCAAACTTTCGTCTAACAATGTAAACAAATGTTCTTTTCCAAATAAACGGGCACCTACAAATAAACCACTTTGTAGACGACAAATCTGATAATAAAATTCTGAATTCATTTTAGGACTAACATCTTCAAGACACTTATATTGCAAACTATCATTATGATTTGATAGTAAATAAGTCATTCGCCTTGTTCTAGAACGTTCAGAAACATAAATAGTATCATTGCAATGTCCTATATATCCAGGAGTGATACATTCTCCAAAACCATTTCCTTTTTGCAAGAAGTGTCCCAGTTCGGAAGCATTCGATTCACATAAAACCAATGCTCCAGACGAAGGATCTCCATTGAAAAGAAAGAATAATGAATCAATCATTTCAAAAGGAAATGCACCTCTAGCAATTACTTCGTCTTTATTAATCCTATTAGTTTTAATATCTATAGAATTCATTGACAGAATATTTGCTATATGCTCTTTCCTATCTGAACAAGAACAAACAAGAATTAAAATAAAAAACGATAAAATTTTATTCATAATAATAAATTAGGGGATAAAATTGACTAGTCAAAACTAATATTTCTATCCCCACTTTTTATAAGAATCAGTACTTTGTTTTTTGGTCAAAATAAGTTTCTAGATAATTCCCATTTGGGGTCACTATCAAAACAGAGCAATAACGATTAGATGCACTGACACAATCCTCATCATTAATCTCAGAACCAGCTAACGCCTCTACATTGGCCATCGTCAAATCCGACATGATACTTTCTACTCTCTGTGACTGATATATATTGTAGCCTGCAAAAGTTGCGACTACAGCGACTATCAAAGACAAATAAGACAACTGGCAGCACTCGCCCTATAGAAATTTATTTCATTATGCTCCAATTATTTAGCATTTCCAGTTATCTTTAATTCCAAAGGAGAAGCGGAAGCATTGCAATATAGTATAATAGTTTTATTAAAGTGTTCCGGATGGTCTGCTTTATAAGTTACTTTAACTGCTAAAGACTTTCCGGGCTGAACGGGTTCTTTGGAATATTCAACAGAAGTACATCCGCAAGATGTCTTATTATCATAAACGACCAAATTATTATTACCAATATTGTGTATCTCAAAAGTTATATGCTGCTCTCGTCTCCAATCAAAACTCCCCAAATCAACCATATCTTCCTCTATTTTTATCACTGTTCGCATATTTGAAAGAGAATCTCCATCTATTCCTCCTGAAATAAGATGGATATAGAGTTCTCTTACATCGTAATTATGGACCGGATTTCCTATCGCAATTACATGATTGTTTTTATCTAATAAAAAAGTTTGAAAATTTAGCTGTGAAGGAAACTTATTCACTTTATTAAAAGTATCTTCCGTATCCATACAAACAGGATAATCAAAACGATTTTGTTTTAACACAGACCTCATCTCGCGAACATTAGCAGGATGAAGGAAAAAAAGAACCGGTATTTGATAGCCTACTATAGAATCCGCATATTTCATAAACTCCTTCCATTTAGGCAATTGCAATTTACAGCTGGAACAACCCAACGAATCGACATAGGTCACGATCTTATAATCCGAAACAGGGATTTTAAAATCGACAGGAGTTTTTCCATATAACGTAAAACTAGGATTTGTCGGAAATAGTACCTCCTTCCCATTCCAATTTTTAACAAGTTCTTCAAGTCTTTCCTTCTCGGTCTGCTGACATGAGATTAGAAAGAAAAAATAACCTAACACCAGTATAAGATTTTTCATTTAAAATAAAACTTGATTAAACAGGGGTTATCATCTTCTAAACGCTCTTCCAGCTTCTTATATTCCTCCGGAGGAAGCACTTTTTCATAGTTTGGAAAGTCTTCATTGAAAACAATACAAGTCAGGAAATCTTCATCAAAGGCTAAAGGTTCAAAATGAATGTCTTCTGTTGTTTTTTCAAAAAAGAAACTCTTGCCGTCTTCCTTTCGATAAAACAGATTCTTCGAATGCTTAAGCCCGAACACCAACATGATATAATAGAATTTATCATTCTGATATTGATCGCATAATAAATAAGGTACAGTAGAATCACGTAAATACTGCAACATTAATTTATATTCCTCAACCTTTTGATCCTCTAATAAAGTGAATCCATACTCCTTCAAATCAAGATTATCTTTTCCAAAATCCCAACGGTATGCAACCCGTAAGCTATCTGTCCTTACTTCATATACTTCATTTTGATAAGGATTCGAAAAATATACTTTATGTTCATAATTATAAAAAGGTTTAGAATTCAGAGTCGTGAGAACGGGAGGGACATGCCAAAATTCTTTCATATTCTTGAAAGACTCTTTAGAAATAACGCCGATACAATTTTCATTCTCAGAAGCAGGTAATGTCCATGTAACGAAATACTTACTATCCAACTCCTCTATCAATTGATAATTCGACCTAGTTGGCAGTTTTATTTCTTTTATGAATTTTCCATCCAGAGAATACACATAAAGAGAGCCAAATGGAGACAGCATATACACTGCATTTTCTTTTTCTTTAATAACGGCATCGTATATTTCACGATACTCTCCGGGGCCTTGTCCCTTTTTACCTATTTTATGCAAAAGGTGCCCTTCTTCATCAAAAGAAAACACAGCCGGAACCCCTTCATCGACAATATAATATCTGTTATCTTTTATAATAACTTTCACAGGCCTTACAAGAAAGGAACTATCATTGGTTTCCAATGGAATGACAGATATTTTAGAAAATAATTCTTCTGTTGGAACAGGGCGTTCAACCAAATCGACATGTAATACTTCACAGTCGGTTTTATCTCCAGTGCTTTTACATGAAAAAAGTATAAACAAGAGAAGTGTTAACAAGATATTCTTCATAATTTTATTACATTAAATTAACAATACAGGAAGTTATACCAAGAAAATTGTAGTAATCATCTCCTCTCCTGTATTTTAAAAAAGGAAATGAAGAAACTCTAAACTTTTGGTATAACTTCTTCTTAATAGTTAGCAGGCACAAGAATATGTTTGACTACCGCCAAAATGACAGTTTCCCTAATCATCATAAACCTTGTAGCAACGTCCTACTCCGTCAGAACACGTACGGGAGCAAGTGATAGTAGCACCACCCTCAGTATCGCCTGCCAATGCTTCGACATTAGCCATCACCAGGTCTGAAACAATTTTCTCTGTTTTCTGTGACTGATATATATTGTAGCCTGCAAAAGTTGCTACTACAGCGACTATCAGGGCCGCAAAAATCTTTTTACTCATAATCTACTTTTATGATGTTAATTATTTTCTCCGTGTCTCTCTTTCGGGGAGCCACCTCCTCCGTAAAAAAAGTAAATGCTACATTTACTCATTCCAATTATTTTTTCGCTATCTTCGTGCCGGACAACCTCCTTTTTTAAAGGTTATCCGGGAATGAACGATTCTAAGACTTTTCTCGGACGTAGATCGTTCCACTCCCTTTCTAACCCTAATTGATAATGCAATGAATGATTCTAGTGTGATGAGATTTATATAAAATGTATCCTCACTCCCCAAGACTAAATCCTTGAACCACATGTTCTACTTTGATATGGTTAATAGGACAACCTACAGACCCGTCACCCAAGCAACCTAAATTGGTAACGTGTTCACTACCGGCAAGCGCCTCTACATTTTGCAAGAATAAGGAATTTACTCTCTTAGGAGTTTTCGCGGCAGGCCAATACCCGACCAGGGCTATTAAACCAAGCCCAAAGATCAATTTCATATAGTTTTTCATGGTTTCAAAGTATAAGTGTTAATAACTGGCAGCAAAGGTAAAAAGAGATTTTGGATAGTCACAACCAGCTTACTCCAATCTCTTCCCTAATTTGTTTCCGGCAGAACAAAACGTATTTATCTGAATACTCGTTTCGCCTTTCCAAATAAACTTAATGATATCCTCATCACTCACCGTATAATCGGGAGCATTTAAAATAATAAATTGAAAAATATTACACAGATTGAACATCCAGACACCGCTGATTCAAAAACTCTATAGCCAATGCTCTTCAGCCATTGCTGCTTACTGTTTCTTTGAAAAGAAGCCTACCATTGATGTATGTTTTATCAAGCTCCAACCAATGGTGATAGGGTTATCACTCCAATGACATGTGAAAGACCTACCAATCTGAGTCGTTTCATTGAAAACAACATATTTAGGTATTGCCCCTTCGGCAATACCATATTTAGGCTCGTAAATATAAAGTATCTTTGCCAATGATAAGGAACAATTATCATCCAAATCAAACAATTCCAATACTCCTCCAAGATAGGTTGCATTCAACATCTTTGTCCTGTCAGGTCTTAATTTAGTTTTGGTATTGCTACAGAAAACTGACCAGACTTCTTCGTCATCGTTCGTATTTACACAATCTGAGAAAGAATTGTATAATTGAGTAATCTTTCCATCTTTTAATAATCCAAACCGAAGGCCCTTATGATTTGCTTTTACAAGAAAGTTTGAATCTTTAAGAGAAAGCATATCATAGACTATTGTAGGCACTTCGGCTTGAGGCAAGCTATCATAATTCACCTGTATAACCTCAGATTTCAATGAATCTTTTAAAAAAGAAGAAACATCATATTTCACTATTTTACGTAATGACGTATCGTAGGCATACATGGTTTCCCTATCTTCAGATAAATTGAACGATTCCACATTTATAAAATCAGCAGGACCTTGCCCTTTTTCTCCAAATGATTTTATGGGTACACCCTTTAGAGTAAACAGATGGAAGAAATTATTATTAACATTATCCAATACCAGTAGCATTGAGTCTATACATTCTATTTGCAAAGGATACGAAAATAAAAACGTATCATTTAAAACAACCAGTTCTCGCGACATGCTATCGCTACAAATCACTCTGTTTGAAAACTCAATCTTCTCTTTTGTCGAGTGACATCCTAAAAGAATAGTCTCTATTAAGATCAATATACTGATATATTTTCCCATGATCTTTTTAATTTAGAGCTGACTATAATATTTTTATCTTTGCTATAGCTCTATTTCTAAAGTATTTAAATTTCAGCTCCCTTCCTCTAAATCTACTCCATTTTCAAAAAGGTTATTGAGTACAACCTTAATCGTTTAATTAGTACTCATATACAACCTCTACCTTATCATGGCTAACAGGACAATCTACAGAGCCTCGCCAATAACAATGAATCTGTGAAGGCTCTTCTCCACTTGCCAAAGCTTCGACATTCTGCAACAAGAGAGTATCTTGAGATTTTTTTGTCGGCTTTAAGCACCAAACCGAAAGGACAGCGACCCAAAATACAGTTACTTTCAAATAGTTTTTCATTTTCATAAGATATACGTTTTAATTATTCACAGCAAAGTTAAAAGCTATTGATCAATATAACACCATTTTTTGCATTACAATTTATTACATAATATAAAAGTTTCCCTAAATCACCTCTTTTCAGGCAGTACTAGTTGGTATTTATTAATATCCTTCTGAAAAATAGAAATTTCAGGATCTATACTTAGCGCAACACGTAAACGAGAAATTGCGACTCGCAAACGAATCATATCCCCAGTACCATCTTCCCATAAATATCGCAAGAGCTCCTCATAAGTTAAAATATACTCGGAAGCATTCAGAAAAGCATCCAACAGTTGACATGCTTGTGAAGTAAGAGATATTGTTTGGTCGCTACAAATTAATACCTTTGCATAAGAATCGAAAGTAACTTTTGGACTCAATCTGTAAAGTAATGGTTCTTTCCCAGATTCCCTTAATTCTTTCAGTTTTTGAATTTGATTCTCATACTCTTTCAGTATTTTCTCCATACTTTTTCTCTCTTCCTCGTATTCTTCGCCTTTTGCTGAAAAGTCTTTTATCCGTTTTTCATATTCTTTTTGTTTTACCTCCAACCTTTTCTGATCCTTTTCCAATTGTATACGAACCTTTCTTTCACGATCTCGGTCATTAGCTAAATGTTTTTTATCATTTCGAATTTTAGATATATACTTCTTTATCAAATACCAACTACAGAGAATAATGATAAGAACAGCCGTCACACTCCATATAACTTCAAATGGGATACTATGATACTGATATACGGCCCATCTTAAATAAGAGCAAAAAGCTATAACCTCGATTTCGCATCTATTTCCCACATAAAAAGTGAATTTATGCGTTCCAAAACAATAATCTTTGCAATTCTTACATTTACAATAAGAAATAGTATTATCTAAATGAGTTGTGGTTATATGTACATCGGTTTTAGCAAAAATTTGCTGGCTTTTAAGCCTTCTATTCCAAAGCAAATTTAAAGTATCTGTAGACAAACGACTCTTCATACAAGCAGCTGAATGCCAAGACCGCTCTGCCATACTTTGAGAAATATTCTTTTTACTCTTTTTAGCATCAACAGTAAAAGTCTTGACTCCCTTACTTGTTGTAACACGAATCGTTAAAGGAATAGTATCGATTGTTACTTTGGAGATATAAAATAGATTCAATTCTTGCTGCTTTCTGTGTAGTTCCTCATTCAAAACTTCCTTCAGAAGATACTCGGTTTCGGCATACATTGCTTCCATGTTCCTCTGATAGAAGTGCATACTAATTAAAAATGCTTGCATCAATATCCCAAAAATCCATAAAAATAACCTAGAACGTTTCATCACTGTTTGTTTTTGCAAACAAATGTAATACTTTACAATATTATCTCAAAGTTCCCTCATAGATTTCACTGACTGACAGAGAATAAACTCACAATTGGCCCATTGTTGATGCTGGTAAGCAGGTCTTCAAATATTTGCCTCAAACAGGCACAAAAAAGCAGATGTTTGCCACTGTCTTATTTTTCATATCAAATTCAGATTACTTTAATATTTTCCCTTTAAAAAGAAACCTTTACATTATGGGTATATTTCAGTGTATTACAATTTATTACATAGTATTACAATGTCGATATTTACCCCATATACAGGTAATAATAAGTAATAATCTACATTTAACCTCAATTAGCACATCGAATTAACACTTGACACAATCGCATCAGCCCTTGATTATACTACTATTTTTATGAATTTGGATTGACCAAGATATCCATTTCAATAAAAAAAAAAATCATCATATCCAAAAATCAGAAATAGATATTTTCATCAGTATATCAGCAACTTATAATCCAAAAGATAGTTGCATAAGACAGGTATTACATATAGAGAAGAGGCATCCCTAAATTGAATCTGATTCAACTAGAGAAAATACCCCGTTGGAGGTTTCTTTCTACCCACCCAATAAGCCCTATATAGCATCTTCAATATAGCCAATCGACATCTAAATAGGAATAAAAAACATATAAAATAGGACCATTCGGGCATAAAAGAGAGAAAGAGACTTGACAGTTCAAAATAATAAATAACTCCTCATGGCAAAAGGATCTTTATTACGAAAAAGATATACATCGCAATTCTGCACCAAATATTACCCATTTCTTTTGAAAGATTATACCCAATCAGGATGTTCAAAAAATCATATACTTGCAGCAACAACAATAGTTAAGATATTCATAGGAATAAAAAATGTATAAAAAACCATAGATCAAATAGGAACATAAAATTAAAATTTATCTAGCTATAATTATGAAATCAATTCTCACTTTCTTACTAATTATCTTAATGGACATACAATTTAATTACGCATGCCCCTGTAGCCCAACCAATACATTTATTGAAATGAATGAAAGTTTCGCGAGTCAGTTTCAAACGGCCACCATTATTCCAATGTTCTTATGGCAATCGTCATGGTCTTATCCTATTGAGGGCCTGGCAATAGGGTTACTTATCTCCCTTATCGTATATTACCGAATGGTATACAGCACAAAGCTATTTCCTCACGAAAAGCTGAGACTGATCTTAAACATAACCCATAAAACTCAGACACCGCTAACTTTGATCCACCACCTACTGGAAGAAATCATTTCGGACAGTCTCTCCGAATCTACATCCTAAAAAGTAAAGCGGATACTCAGATACACCAGTCATATTATGAGTTGCTACCAGAACATTGCGGTATTCGACGATAAGGAGAATGAACTGCACCCGGGCTCCTCTCCCATTGAATTCGAACTTTACACTTTTATAACCTCAATCGTCAACCAATGCCGGGCGTACGCCGATACTCGTCAAATAAAATTAAATATTAATAAAGACTTCAGTTATATCAGTTGCCGGGTGGACGAAATAACGATGACTGCCGCTCTGCAATGCCTGCTGAATAAAATGATAGAAGCCACACCTTGCAAAGGCTGCATAAATATGGACGTGTCACACAGCATCAAGCATTGGAACCTCCAGATAACCAATGGACCGGAATGCAGGCAAAGTCACAAAAAGATACTTTCGTTCATCTCTACATTTATGTTAATACACTATTGCGGAAGTCTTCAAATTATAAAAAAGATAATCCGCTTACATGGTGGAAAGTTGATTGGCAGCTATCACGGACGGTCAATAACTCTCCGGGTTACTGTACCTATCAACGGATATTGTAATACCATCCAATGTCCGGAAGTAGTGCCTCCTGTAATGAAAGATGATAAAATCATCCGTCCCGATAAAAAACAGCATCACATACTGCTGGTTATGGCAGATACAGAGTTAAGCAACTATTTGCATAAGGCGTTCTCCATACTTTTCAGAATAACGATCCTTGAAAATCCGGAACAGATATTACATTTCTCGGGAGATCGGCTACCGGATATTATCGTTATTGACGAAACGGTAAACGGCATACGCGGCAAGGAAATCTGTTCTAAAATAAAATCGAATACAAGCATGGTTCATATTCCTGTCATTCTCCTGATCAGTAACAATGATAACGGAAGTTATCTTGCCCATGCGGACTGTGGAGTAGATAAATTGGAACCGCGCGCAATCAATATTTGCAGACTCAAAATGGATATACAAATACTTATCAATAAGCATGAACGTATCATGAAACTCCTGGAGAAAAACCTGTCGGACAATCTGCCTTCACCAACTGCAAAAAGTGAAGAGGACACACTGTTCATAAACAAAGTGAACAAGCTTCTGGAAAAGAATCTTTCAACAGAAAGCTATACAGTTGACATGTTAAGTGCTGATATGGGAATGTGTCGTACCAAATTCTACACCAAAATAAAAGAAATTACAGACAAGACACCTACAGAATACATGCATTATTTCAAAATGAATAAAGCTAAAATTTTATTGGTTACCCAACAATATACAGTTACGGAAATAGCCACTTTTCTAGGCTTTTGTAATGCCAAATATTTCGGAAAACGATTTAAGAAATTCTATAAAGTTCCACCTACACAATATATTAAAGAGGTTTTCTAAAGTTATACGGCTTTATACTCCTTTCAAAAAGCAAATTCAGAAGAAAACAAGTTAATAATCTTCTTTTCATAACACGCTTACAATAAGAATGTTACTTCCTTATATGGCATCATTATCTGAGTCCATATACCCGGGCTCATCGGCCCGCATACACGGGCTGATGGGCCTGGGTACCCGGGACAATGGGCACAGGTATGCGGGACGAGATAAAGAAAAGACCATTTTCACTAAAGATAACGAGAAAAACAAAATACAATAATGGATATAAACAGATAAAAATCCGAATTTTTATCTGTTTATCAGAAATTTATGATCTATTCGGTCCTTAAAAACAGGAGGTGGAAGATGGAAGATCAAAATACATTTTCGTAGGAAATTTTGAAATCTACGATCAAAAGCCCGAATGTTCATTCTTATTTTCATATGAATCGATTTCCCTGTTTTTCTCGCCGGAATAATTCCATTCAATCTCGTCAGTATATTCCTTCCCCTTAGTTGAGACTACAGCTTTCAGTATATTTTTTCCGTCGGCAAGTGATACATTGTCAAACACATAATGTACATCGGTATAGCCATTGCGAATACCACTCAGTTCCTGTCCATTCAAGTATACTTTCGGAGTTCCGATATTGGAATAAACGGTAACGGCTGTCGTTCGCTTTT
>OGML01002660.1_pt1 | contig 12222 bp, 5 predicted proteins | sample 1572951 | NCBI WGS metagenome assembly OGML01 (sample SAMEA2581883, study PRJEB24529) | metagenome | biome: Human gut stool | place: China | collected 2011 | reverse complement strand
GGGTTCGCGGGACTTGTCCGTCATTTCGACCCCGCCGCCCAACCGCCAGCCGATCGTCACGGAGTCGCACGTCTTCTCGGAGGAGATCGTCCGCGATGCCGTCGAAGCGGAGCTGGCGCGCGGCGGGCAGGTCTATTATCTCCACAACCGCGTGGAATCCATCGACCAGTGCGCCGCGAAGATCAAGCAGCGCATTCCGGAGGCCGAGGTCGCCGTCGCCCACGGCAAGATGAACGAGGAGCAGCTCGGCGACGTCATGCAGTCGATGTCAAACGGCGAAATTCAAATTCTCGTCTGCACGACCATCATTGAAACCGGCATTGATATCCCGAACGTCAACACGCTCATCATCGAGGACGCCGACCGGCTGGGCCTTGCGCAGCTGCACCAGATCCGCGGCCGCGTGGGCCGTTCGAGCCGCCATGCGTATGCGTACCTCACGTTCCGCAAGGGAAAAGTCCTGTCCGAGATCGCGGAAAAGCGGCTCGACACCATCCGCGAATACGCGGAGTTCGGCTCCGGCTTCAAGATCGCCATGCGCGACCTTGAAATTCGCGGCGCGGGCAACCTGCTCGGCGCGGCACAGTCCGGCCACATGATCTCCGTCGGCTATGACCTCTACCTCAAGCTGCTTGAGGAGGCCGTGCTCGAGGAGCGCGGCGAGCCGTCGCCGGAGGAGAGCGCCTGCACGGCCGACCTCGACGTCACGGCGAACATCGACAAGGCCTATGTGACCTCGGGCGAGCAGCGCATGGACCTCTACCGCCGCATGGCGGGCATCCGCTCGCAGAGCGATGCCGACGAGCTGCTCGACGAGATCGTCGACCGCTACGGCGACCCGCCCAGGGGCGTCATGAACCTCATCGCCATTGCGCTGCTGCGCGCCCGCGCCAGCGCCGCCGGCATCCGCGACATCGCCCAGAAGGGCCGCACGCTCCGCTTCCGGCTGGCGCAGTTCGACTTTGCCGTCGTCTCCCGCGTGGCCGGGCAGTACCAGAAGCGCATGTTCGTCGAGCCGAAGAGCGAAGAGCCTGCCATCACGCTCCAGCTGACCGCGAAGGAGGATCCCCTGCAGGCCGCGGAGAGGTTCGTAAAGACCTATCAGGGAGAGTAGGAGCTGCACGCTTTGCAGCGGCAAGAGCAACACGGGATACAGCGGTGTACGGACATGGGACACAATTCACAGCCTTGCGATAGCTCGATGAATCATAACGTGCCTCGATCGTCCGGAATGGTGAGTGGACAGCAGGAATTGCCGTCCTCCATCCGGAACCCGCCCTTGAGATCCACCTGCCATATGTCGTTGCAGGCATCCTTCTCGGACCGCGTGAGCGCCCTGCACCTCCGGGACTCCTCAATGCTGATGCAGCCGTACCGATGCGGGATGCTGTATACATTGTTTTTGCAGATATGCTCACCATATTGCTGCACTGTACATGACATTTTCTTGCTTACCGCCCCGAAGATTTTCTCAAAATATTTCTTCGCCTTCCCCTCTTGACAAAGGCAAAAAATATGATTATAATGCACTTAATTTCAAACGACAAACCTGTGAGGAAGAAGAGTAGCACAGCACAGGGCATCCCAAGAGAGCTTCGGGCGGTGAGATCGGAGCGGTGCGCAGCGGTGTGAATGGCCTTCCGAGGGCGGCTTGAACGGGAAATTTTCCCAAGTAGGGTCCGACGGGAACCCTCCCGTTATCCGTGGGGTACGCATGATGGTGCGTAAAAGCGAGTGGACATCGCAAGATGTCAATTTGGGTGGTATCGCAGAAGCAAAGGCTTTTGTCCCATGTGGGGCAGAAGCCTTTTTTGTTTTTAAAATCCAGGCCGCCGGCACCGGTCCCTCCATCCGCCGCCCAAAATACCGATACAAAATTTTGGAGGAAAACAAAAATGAAAAAGAACATTCTGAGCCGTGTGCTGACTCTGGCCCTGGCCGCCCTGCTGGCCCTGTCTCTCTTCGCCTGCGGCAAAAAAAGCGATGACAATTCCACCGGTGCCGCATCCTATAAGGTCGGCATCTGCAGCTATGCGGACGATGCATCCCTGAACCAGATCGTGGACAGCATCGAGTCCCGGCTCAAGGCCATCGGCCAGGAGAAGGGCGTCACCTTCGAGATCAGCTATGATAACTGCAACACCGATTCCGCCGTGCTGAATCAGATCATCGCCAACTTCATGGCCGACAAGGTGGACCTGATGATCGGCGTAGCCACTCCCGTGGCCGTGGCCATGCAGGCCGCCACTGAGGGCACTGACATTCCCGTGGTCTTTGCCGCCGTGTCCGACCCTGTGGGTGCGGGTCTGGTGGAAAGTCTGGAGGCCCCCGGCGCCAACATCACCGGTACCTCTGACTATCTGGACACCGATGCCATCCTGGACCTGATTTTCGCCGCCGACCCTGACGCCAAGAGCATCGCCCTGCTGTATGACCTGGGGCAGGACTCCTCCACCGCTCCCATCAAGAATGCCAAGGCGTACCTGGACAAGAGGGGCGTGTCCTACAAGGAGTATAACGGCACCACCACCGACGAGATCAGCCTGGCCGTCAGCAGCATCGTGGCCGACAAGGCCGACGCCGTGTTCACCCCCACCGACAACACTGTGATGACCGCAGAACTGGCCATTTACGAGGCTCTGGCCGGGGCCGGCATCCCCCACTACACCGGCGCTGACTCCTTCGCCCTGAACGGTGCGTTCCTGGGCTACGGCGTAGACTATGCCAACCTGGGCGTGGAAACCGCCAACATGGTCTCCGGCATTCTTCTGGACGGCAGCAAGCCCTCCGCCACCCCCGTGCTGACCTTCGACAACGGCACCGCCACCATCAACACCGACATCTGCAGGGAGCTGGGCCTGAACTATGACGAGCTGGCCGAGACCTTCGCCCCTCTGTGCACCAAGGTCCAGTCCATCGTCACCGCCGAGAGCTTCGACGATTTGAATGAATAAGAAATCAAGCATCCATCAGCGGGCCCCCGCTGATGACCCCCGCGCCGCCCACTCGGGAAACAAACCCATTGCGCATGAAAGGAGAAGTCTCTCATGAACATTTTTTCTCTGGTCCAAACCGCCCTGGAGCTGGGCCTCATCTGCTCGCTGACCGTGCTGGCACTGTTTTTGAGCTACTCCATGCTCAATGTATGCGACCTTTCCACCGACGGCTGCTTCACTCTGGGTGCCGCTGTGGGTGCTATGGTAGCCATTGCCGGGCATCCCTATCTGGCCATTCTGGCCGCCATGGGCGCCGGAGTCCTCTCCGGCTTCATCACCGCCCTGCTGCAAACGAAAATGGGCATTGACAGCCTCCTGGCGGGCATCATCGTCAACACCGGGCTCTACTCCGTCAATATCGCCGTCATGGGCGGCTCCTCCCTGCTGAATATGAACAAAACCGAGACCGTATTCACCAAGGCCCGGGCTCTGCTGCAGGACACCTTTCTGGCTGAGCAGTATAAGCTGCTTGTGGCGGCCATCGCCGTGATTGCCGTGATCGTTTTTTTGGCCCTGTTTCTGCACACCCGCCTGGGTCTGGCCATCCGCGCCACCGGCGACAATCCCGACATGGTCCGCTCCTCCTCTATCAATCCCACCTTTACCACCATCGTAGGCCTGTGCGTGGCCAATGCCTTCACGGGTCTGTCCGGCTGCCTGCTGGCCCAAAGTCAAAAATCCGTCAGCATCGACATCGGCACCGGCATGGTGACCATCGCCCTGGCCTCCCTGCTCATGGGTCAGGTGCTGCTGGGCAAGGGCAGCATTCTCAAGCGGGCCATCGGCATGGTGGTGGGCGCCTTTGCCTTCCGTCTGGTGTATACCATCGCCCTGCGGCTGGATATGCCCGCCTTCATGCTGAAGCTGGTGTCCTCGGTGAACGTGGTGCTGGCCATCGCCACCCCCTATTTCAAAAAGCAGCTGCCCATGCTGCGCCGCCGCATGGCTGCGCGAAAGGAGGCCCGCCTTCATGCTGAAGATTGAAAAAATATCCAAGACCTTCAACCCCGGCACCATCCATGAAAAGGCAGCCCTGCAGGGCCTGAGCCTGCACCTGCTCCCCGGGGATTTCGTCACCGTCATCGGCTCCAACGGCGCAGGCAAATCCACCCTCCTTAACGCCATCTGCGGCAGCTTTTTCCCCGACAGCGGCAGCATTTATCTGGACGGAAGAAATATCACCTTCCTGCCGGAATATCAGCGCTCCCGCCAAATCGGCCGTCTGTTCCAGGATCCTATGCGCGGCAGCGCCCCCCACATGACCATTGAGGAAAACCTCTCTCTGGCGGCGGCCTCCGGCGGCTGGCTCAGCCATGTGACCCGGGCGGAAAAAGCCGCCTTCCGGGAAAAGCTGGCTCAGCTGGACATGGGCCTGGAGAACCGGATGAAGCAGCCCGTGGGGCTGCTTTCCGGCGGCCAGCGTCAGGCGCTGACGCTGGTGATGGCCACCTTCAAGCCGCCGAAGCTCCTGCTGCTGGATGAGCATACCGCTGCTCTGGACCCCGCCACGGCAGAAAAGGTGCTGGAAATCACCCGTCAGACCGTCTCGGAGAACCGTATCACCACCCTCATGGTCACCCACAATATGCACCAGGCCCTGGAGCTTGGCAACCGCACATTGATGATGGACAGCGGCCATATCATTCTGGATGTTGCCGGAGCGGAACGGGCGGGCATGACCGTGGAGGACCTGCTGGCTAAGTTCAAAAGCGGTGCTGGCAAGGCCCTGGACAATGACCGTATTCTCTTGTCGGAACAAACAAAACCGAGTAAAAAAGGCGCATCGAATGCCGCGGGCTGATCACGAAGCATGGAACAAAACAGTCTGTCCGGCGTGGCAAGGGCAAATAAAATCACCGGGAGAAGCAAAAAGCTCTTATGATATGAGGCGCTGGAACGGCAGCTTTTCGGATTTTTATCATGACGGCAAGCCTTTGCCGGCCGGTGCCGGCGTTTCTGCAGTAACGATTGAATATTTCCAGAATTTGTAAATAATGGAAAAAATCAGACATGTTTCCGGCCGATATTTAGAACTGCACGGCATCTCTGTATGTGTATTTTTAATTGCATATACCGGATGTTTGTGATAATATATATAGAACACCATTGGTGTGGAAGCGGCCGCATGCCCGGCTTGTGGACATACCAAAATAAAGAAAGAAGGCAGGTTTATGAAAAGCACACACTTAAGAAAACGCATTGTGGCTGCATTGCTGGCCGTGGTGTTAGCTGTTAGTTTAGCTACGCCATCTCTGGCAATTGAGGAAACAGGCGTCTCGAAATCAGGCAGCAATGGGCTGACTTGGGAGGAAATAGACAGCAGCTCTGTTCAGGTAGAGTCCCCCATTCAGGCGAATACCAGCGTAGTGGAAAAGACGGTAGAATACAAAGACACCGATATGGTTCGTGTCTCCATTATTCTAAAGGATGCCTCTACCCTGGAAAAGGGCTTTACCTCTGATGAGATTGCAGCTGCTGATCGCAGCGCCATGCAATATCGGCGGAAGCTGGAGAAGCAGCAGGACAGCATGGCTGCCGCCATCTCCAAGCAGGCACTGAATGGTGCAACGCTGGATGTTGTTTGGAATTTGACATTGGCAGCCAATATCATTTCTGCAAATGTCCAATATGGGCAGATCGAGAAAATCAAGGAAGTTGCCGGTGTGCAGGAGGTCATTCTTGAGAACCGGTATGAGCCCTGCGTGGTAAAGCAGGAGGAGACGGCGGATCCCAATATGGCTACCTCCGATAAGATGATCGGCTCCAGCGCTGCGTGGGCGGCAGGCTATACCGGCGCAGGAAGCCGGATCGCAATTATCGACACGGGCGCCGATGTGGATCATCCCTCTCTGGATCCGGATGCGCTGAAATATGCCCTGCAGGGGAGTAATGCGACGATCATGACGGAGGCTGACTTGACCGATGAGGTGCTGAATCAGCTAAATGCATATACTCGCAAGGCCGGACTGACCGCAGCAGATTTTTATGTCAACGAGAAAATCCCGTTTGGCTTTAACTATGTGGATGCGGACACGGATATCACGCATGATAATGATACGCAGGGCGATCATGGCTCGCACGTGACCGGTATCGCGGCGGGAAACCGTTTTGTTAAGGACGAAGCCGGAAACTATGTCGCAGCGTTGGACTCCGTCATGACGCAGGGCGTGGCGCCCGATGCGCAGATCCTGACGATGAAGGTCTTCGGCAAGCGCGGCGGCGCCTATGATTCAGACTACATGGTCGCGATTGAAGACGCCATGGTGCTGGGCGCGGACGCAGCGAACCTCTCTCTGGGCGGAAGCTTCCCGGGCTACTCCGAGTATACGGAAGAGAAATACCGTCATATTCTTGATGAAATCGTTGGCAGCGGCATGGTTGTCACAATTTCTGCAGGTAATTCCGGCAGCTGGTTTGACCAAACTGCGTTTGGCCTTCCCTATGCGGGCAGTGTGAACTGGGCTACAAACGGCAGCCCCGGCTCCTATGTTAACTCGCTGTGTGTAGCCTCCGTCGATAACGCGGGCGTTACAGACAATTATCTGAAGGTCAAAGGTCATAACATGACCTACACGGAAAAAAGCTATCAGAACAAACCGATCTATACCATCGGCGGAAGCCATGAGTATATCTATCTGGACAAGATCGGTACCGCGGAAGAGTTTGCAGCAGTCAAGGATGTCCTGGCAGGAAAAATTGCAATTTGCAATCGAGGCGATACCTCATTTTACGAGAAGGCAGAAGCCGCGGTTGCCAATGGCGCAATTGCGACCATTATCGTGAATAATCAGCCGGGCTCCAATTATATGGATCTGACCGATTATAAAAAAACGGAGCCCTGCGTCTCTATTTCTCAGACGGATGGCGCGTTCCTGCGCGAAAGCTCCACGAAGGTGACGAGCGAGGATGGCAGTGTTCTGTATTATAGCGGCGAGATGTTTGTGAGCTCCGAGCGGGAGTCTTGGGATCTGGGAGAAGACTACTATACGATGAGCAGCTTCTCCAGCTGGGGCATTCCCGGCGCCCTGACGATGAAGCCGGAGATCACGGCGCCCGGCGGCCGGATCTACTCCCTGAAGGACGGCGGAGAGTATCAGAATATGTCCGGTACCTCTATGGCTTCTCCGCAGGTAGCCGGAATGGCGGCGCTGGTCGCTGAGTACATCAAGCAGAACGATCTGGCCGAAAAGACGGGACTGGCTGTGCGTACGCTGGCCCAAAGCCTGCTGATGTCAACTGCTCAGCCGATCGTTGAGAAGCAGGGTGTTGATGAGCAGGGGCAGACACTGGAGGGTTACTACTCTGTTCTGCAGCAGGGTGCAGGCCTTGCAAATATCGGCGCGGCTGTAAATAGCGGAAGCTATTTGATGATGGATCAGGATGCAACAGATTCGTATGCAGACGGAAAGATCAAAGCCGAGCTGGGAGACGATCCCCAGCGCACCGGTGAGTATTCCTTTGGCTTTACGCTGTACAATCTGGAGAATACGGACAGCACGTTTACCTTAAGCGCTGATTTCTTTACGCAGGCGGCACTTCAGGGCGAGCTCAATAACGGGAACGGGCAAGTCATGAATTTCTCGGACAAAAAGACTGCCGCATTAGCCGCAGACGTTGTCTGGGACGTGGATGGGAAAACGCTGAAGCCGGAAATGCCTGCGGAGCTGGACGGCTGCGATTTTGACGGAAGCGGCAAGGTAACCGCGGATGACGGTCAGGCGCTGCTGGACTATGTGACCGGCGTGCGGACCGAGATCAGCGGCAAGAGCTGTGCGGATCTGGATAAGGACGGAGACATCGATACCTATGATGCTTACCTGTTCTTCTCCCGCTTGAGCAGCGCTGCCGTGACGGTGCCTGCAAACGGAAAGATTCACGTCACGATTCATGCAAAGGTTCTTGGTCTGGACAGCTACGACGAAAAGAACGGCGGTGCAGGCGCTTATGTCGAGGGTTATGTATTTGCCAACGAGGTAAGCAGTAAAGAGGGTGTCGAAGGGACCAGCCATTCTATCCCGGTGCTGGGCTACTACGGAAATTGGACCGATGCCTCCATGTTTGATGTCGGCAGCTTTATTCAGTATCACTACGGCATGGAGACCCGTCCTCCCTACATGCTCGCTGCAATTCAGCAGGCAGCGCAGCTCCAGTCGCTGACCATAAAATACAAAGGCGTGGATGACTCCTATTCCCTTGGCGGAAATCTGTATGTAGACGACGGATTCTACGATGCAGATCGTTACTCCATCAACCCGGATACCGCAAAGATCTCTGATATTTATTTCAGCCTGATCCGAAATGCGGCCAATGGCCGGATCACTGTGACCGGCGAGGACGGTACGGTATATCTCAACAAGGAGACTCAGGCTCCGATCATTGGCGCCTACTATTTCTCGAACCAGAAGACGTGGATGCAGGTGCAGAGCGGCTTGTCCGTGGATTGTGCGCCGGATGCCGCGGAAGGCGAAAAGCTGACTGTGAAGCTTACCATGGCGCCGGAGTATTATGTGGATTACAGCGGCTCGACGCTTTCGACGGATTGGGATGCGCTTGGTGAGGGAGCAAGTCAGACCTATACGATGTTTGTTGACAAGACTGCTCCTACGCTGACCGACATTACGCTTTCCGAGGACCTGATCAACGACGGACGGGTCATGACCGTTACGGCCTCCGACAACAGATATGTTGCAGCAGCGGTGCTGTACGATTACTCGACCGGGAAAATCCTTGCGAGGACGGGCGGTTCTCCGAAGGGAGCAAGCCGCGGCGAGGCTGTTACCATGTCGTTGGATGCAAACGGAACAGCAAATGCAGCACATCTGCTGCTGCAGGTATATGACTACGCAAACAACTGCAGTACCTACAAAATCAATCTGAACAAGTCTGAGCTGAATGATCCTGTTGCGGTTTCCTTGAATCGCAGCACGCTGAAGCTTTTCAAGGGCGGCACGGCGACGCTGGAGGCGGAAGTTACGCCTTTCGGCATTCATCCCGATACGGTGACCTGGACCAGCGACAATACGAATGTGGCTACCGTGAACGAAGACGGTACGGTTACCGGCATTGGAGACGGCGCTGCCACGATCACGGCAACCTCTGTAAAGGATCCTACCAAGAGCGCAGCCTGCACGGTTACCGTTGAGGTTTTGAAGGTTACGCTGACCGGCGCGCTGATGGATGGCTCTTCCACCTCCCAGTTCTATACGTGGGATATGGAAAATGATACTACATGGACGCCGGGGGCTGTGATGGAGGTCGATGGCATTACCTCTACCGCATATGACACGGATCGCAACAATGTCATTGTGGTTGACGGAAATGAACGGAAGCTCCATCAGGTCGACATGGAGAGCGGCAAGGTTCTGGCGGACTATGATGCCGTTGCGGGCGGTAACTTTAATGTGCCGCTGTTTGATCTGGAATACAGCGAGCTGTTTACCAAGGGCGACGTACCGGCCTGCTACAGTATCTATAACTTTATGCTCAACAAGCCTGCGGAACTGGGCAGCATTCGCACGGACGGCTTCATGCTGTTCATGGATTTCCTGCTTTACGGAAACGGAGCCGATAAGTTTACGGCGATGACCTCGCTCGGCAAGACAAAGCTCGATCTGGACCAGGACGGCACTGCGGAAACGGATGCGGAGGTGCTGCTGCTGCTGGATAACCGCGGCAACGTGTGGACCTTCCAGATTTATGACGGAATCGACTACAGCAGTACGACAGGCAAATATGAGATCGCAAAGTCTAACCTGACCAGTGCATTTAAAATGTACTTCATGGGCGACAATAACGGCACGCCGCTGTGCTCTATGGTTCCCACGACGGTCAATGGACAGCTGGCATTGTATTTGTCCTACTTTACCGGCAAGGCCAATGAGCTCTACCGTCTGACATACGATTCCGCCAAGAACTTCTGGACCGGCGAAAAGCTGGCCAGCTTCGGCGAGAATGTATATCCGGCAACGATCCTGAAGATCGACAATCATGAGGCCAACCAGACGGAGCTGGAGCAGATCGTAAGCAATCTGCCGCTTGGCTCCCACACGGTACAGACTCAGGATTTGACAGACATGCTCAATTCTGCTGCGGTTGAAGAAGCGGCCGCGTCTTATGGTGCGCTTAATACAGCAGCAGAAAAAACCGCATCGACGAAACCGGCGGCTGACATCGCGGGCGAACAGGCTGCATCCTCGGAGATCATTACCTCGGAGGATCAGAACACGGTCACCCTGAAGCTGGTGTCGGGGGGAACGGCCCCCACCACGAACGGGCTTATGAGCGTCAGCTACGATGCTGCCGGCTGGGAGCTGAAGAATGTCATTGGAAACGCGCAGTATTTCTCCTACAAGGCTGAAGCCGGAAAGCTAACGCTTGGTTATGTTTCCGTGGACAGCATGCCTGCCGGAGAACAAGTCGCAGAGCTGACGTTCACCAAGACGAATGCCGGCAAGGACGCCGATCCTCGGTTCACGGTCCAAAAGACAGAGCGCAATGAACAGCGGATCGATGAGGTGGAGCATCTGACGGCAAGCAGCAACCGTGATGATCCGTGCCCGTCGAAGGAATTCCAGGATCTCAGCACAACGGCTTGGTATCATGAGTCCGTGGACTATGTGTTGTCTAAGGGCATTATGCAGGGCTACGGCGACGGCACCTTCCGCCCCGATGAGACCGCGACCCGTGCCCAGGTGGTGACGCTGCTCTATCGCATTGCGGGAGAACCTGCTGTGGATGATTCCAAGGCCCTGCCCTTCACCGACGTGAATCTGGAGAGCTGGTACGGCAGCGCCCTGCGTTGGGCTTACCAGAACGGCATCACCACCGGTGTCAGCGCGGATACCTTTGCGCCTGACGACTGCGTGACGCGCGAGCAGATGGTTTCCTTCCTCGCTCGGTATGCCAAGGTGACCGGCGCCTATGAAAAGGTGTCCGAAGACCTGAGCAGCTTCTCTGACAGAGATCGTGTCTCCTCCTATGCTGTGGAATCCATGCAGTGGGCTGTTGCCAACGGCTTTATTCTCGGCACAGAAACGGGCAAGCTGGAGCCCATGGCTACGGCCACCCGTGCCCAGCTTGCGGCAGTGGTCGCCAGATACTGCCAGAGCATTCACTGATTTCTATCCGAAACGGCGTGCTTACCGGGGGCGTATTGCCCCGCGGTGAGCACGGCGCAAGCCCCAGGGCTTGACAAAAAAACAACGTGCAAAAGCAGCCCCACAGAAGTGTTTCTGTGGGGCTGTTTAGACTCTCAAAAACCCTGCCTAGCAGAAAGTCAGTGTCCGTTTATGATACCACTTTCCGCGGCCTCGCAGCGGCACTTCGGGGGGCAGCCGCCATGATCCTGCTCAGGCGGTTTACATAAAGTTCACAATTGTAACGCTTTTGTTGGCAAAACGTTGTTGCATTTTGGCGGCTTCCCGGTATAATAGGATAGGAACAAACGGCGGCGGATGCCGTCTGGAGAATAGGCGGCATTCTGCCGTAGAACCACCGGAGAAGGAGATTCAAATGGGTAAATTTGAAAAAGGCAAACGCCCGACGCAGGCTCAGTCCTATGCCGAGCCGCAGCGTGCGCCGAAAAAGAAAAAGCAGAAAAAGCAGTCCCGCCTCGGCCTGATCGTCGCGCTGCTGGCTGCAGCCGTCGTGCTCGTCGGCTGCGGCGTGGGCTATATGTTCCTGCGCGACGACGGCAGGATCGTCAACAACCTCTATGTCGCGGGCGTCGATCTCAGCGGCATGACGAAGGAGGAGGCGCGCGCCGCGCTCGAAAAGGGCGTGAGCGTCTATGGGAAGGAAAATATGAACGTCGCGCTCTACACGCGCCCCTATGACACGTTCACCTCGACATATGACCCGGCGCAGATCCCGCTCGTCGACATTTTCGGCAAGCCGCTCGATGCCTCCGCGCAGACCGAGGCGACAGAGCCGACCGAGACCGCGCCTTCGGAGTCGGAGCCGGTGACGGAAGCGCCGACCGAGGCCCCGACGGAGGAGCCGACCGAGGACCCGAACACCCCGCGCGACGAGGACGGCAAGCCGATGACGCTGCTGACAAAGCTGTGCCTGACGCCGTCGGACACGGCGGTCCGCCTCGACCTCGACAAGGCCGTGGAGGCTGCCTATGCCTACGGCCGCGGCGGCGGCCTGTTCACCCAAAAAAAAAAAAAAAAAAAAACAGAAGGAAAAACTGTGAAAGTCCCAGATTTCCTCACGCTCGATGAAA
>OGML01002659.1_pt1 | contig 12227 bp, 10 predicted proteins | sample 1572951 | NCBI WGS metagenome assembly OGML01 (sample SAMEA2581883, study PRJEB24529) | metagenome | biome: Human gut stool | place: China | collected 2011 | reverse complement strand
AAACCGGCTATGTGGAGGTCATGCCGGGGCAGCTTGTCCGCTACAACTTCACCGGTATTGCCAACAATTCCACCACGGCGCTGGAATCCTTCTACTGGCGCGATACCCTGCCCGTCAAGGCGGTGCGCCTTGAAAAGATTTATACCGGCACGTGGAATACCCCCGGCAACTATAAAATCGTCTACCGAACCAATCTCAGCGGCGATACCTGGCGCACACTGGTGGATAACCTGAGCACATCCAAAAACTACGTCTTGGATGCTTCGCCCGCGGCGCTGGGGCTTGCCGCCAATGAGTATGTGACGGAGTTCATGGCGGCGTTCGGCATCGTCCCCGCCAACTTCCGTCAGGTGGAGGCCCCTCGCGTGGACTGCAAGGTGCTTTCAAAGCTCGCCGGTGGTACGCAGTTCGTCAACACGTCGGATGCAGGCGGCGTCTACAATGGGCAGTGGATCATGGCGACCTCCCGCTGGGTCACCCGTGTCTATGCCCCCAGCAAGCCCCTGCCTCGCACCGGTTATTAAGGACTAACAACGGATGTCGCTCCGCAAGGGGCGGCATCCACATTTTAAGGAGGTGGAGATTTCTTGAAATACAGAAAAATGATTATTCTGACATTGACGCTTCTGCTTCTGACCTCTCTCTGCTGCACCTCGGCGCTCGCTGCGGGCGGGGATGTCGCGGGAGCGGTGGAGCAGACGTGGACGGAGGCGGCCAAACAGATCAAGAGCGTGGTGGAGAAGGTGGTGTTCCCGGCATTGGATATGATCCTCGCCATCGCATTCTTCGTGAAACTTGGCGGCGCGTACTTTGATTATCGCCAGAGAGGACAGTTTGAATGGAGTGCGACACGTTCCTAACTGAAAAGGTTAGGCACTAAATAATGAACGTGTAAATGTTCAGTTTAGGAGAACTGATATTCCGACAGGTGGAACGAGGGAGTAACGCCCCAAAACGCCTGCCTTGATACTCCGACGTGCAAAATGGCGTGTAATAGCTACGATGTACGAAGCTCGGTGAAGTCGGCAGAGAGCAACCGTAAGCAGACAAGATATTTTATCTGCACGAAAGCTGTTCAGAGGTGAATGGTGTTGCCTATATGCCGGAGGTCAATAAATTGCCTATGGTGAGTATGTGAAAATATGGGTCACAGACGAACACCCGATATAAAAAGTCTATACGAATGGTGCATAGAAATGTGCATACGCCAGATATGGCGGGTATGTGAGGTAAAGTAAAAAGCCATTTATGAAATACCTTATGTCGTTACAGGCGACATCAAGCATACAGGCTTAGAGGGACACCTAAGGGCGATATGAAATGATAGGAATATCGGAACGTGGAAAGGTTGGAACGCGGAGCGAATTACATTGCTATGAGGCGTTTGCAGGGAAAGAAGTTAGCAAACCGTATAACCTGCATTCATCCAACTGAGAGTGGAGCCATGGTACCGATGAAACGGTGACAATAAGCCGTGGAGGGACGGGCTCCAGTCGTTAAGGAAATAAACAAGTAAACACACAATCTCAAAGGTTCGAGTATGACTAAGAAAAGCAAAATCCCCTAATAGAGAGGATAATGCTGACTTTGACAAGAGCAAAACCGACAAAACGGTCTACCCTGCGAAATGCAGAATATTATGACTTTCAAGATGTGTTAGATAAGCTGTATGCGGATAGTGAAAACGGCTGTCAGTTTCAACAGTTGACGGAGCTGATTTGCAATCCACAAAACATTATGCTTGCCTACCGCAACATCAAGAAAAACAGTGGCAGTAAAACCGCAGGAACAGACAAAAAGACGATTGTTCATTTACAGCAATGGGCAAGCCCACAGCTTATAGCCTATGTTCAGAAAAGAATAAGCAACTATCACCCACAGCCAGTACGCCGTGTAGAAATTCCAAAAGGCAACGGCAAGACCAGACCACTTGGTATCCCAACGATTATGGATCGGCTGATACAGCAATGTATCTTGCAAATTCTTGAACCTATTTGTGAAGCTAAATTCTTTAAGCGTAGCAATGGTTTTCGCCCCAATCGAAGTGCGGAACACGCAATATCTCAGTCATACAAATTCATACAGGGGCAACATCTGCACTTTGTGGTCGATATTGACATCAAAGGATTCTTCGATAATGTCAATCACGGGAAATTACTAAAGCAGATGTGGACGTTAGGTATCAAGGACAAAAAGCTGCTATCTATTATCTCCGCCATGTTAAAGGCGGAAGTTGCAGGAATCGGCTTCCCCGAAAAAGGCACGCCACAGGGTGGAATTATTTCACCTTTGCTTTCAAACATCGTCCTAAATGAATTGGATTGGTGGATAGCGAGCCAGTGGGAAACAATGCCAACACGAGTACCCTACAAACGCAGAGTGCTAAGAAATGGAACGCTGGATAATAGCGGGGTCTATTCGCAACTTAGGAAAACTGGTCTAAAGGAATGCTACATTGTACGATATGCCGATGACTTCAAGATATTTTGCCGATACCGAAGCGATGCCCAAAAGATATTTGTAGCCGTAAAGGATTGGCTGCATCATAGGTTAGGACTTGAAATTAGTCCTGAAAAATCTAAAATTGTCAACTTAAAAAGACAGTATTCGGAGTTTTTAGGGTTCAAAATGAAAGCGGTCAAGAAAGGCAAGAAACCTAATGGTCAGAGCAAGTATGTTGTGCAATCTCATATTTCTGATAAAACAATGGCTAAAATCAAGCAAAAAGCAGTCAAAGCCGTAAATGAACTCAAACAGATGGATGAAAAGGGCAATAGCATATTAAGATACAACGCACTGGTCATAGGCTGGCACGGTTACTATCATTTTGCCACGCACGTCAGCCGTGATTTTAGTGAAATTGCTTTCTTAGTCAAGTCCGCTGCAAAAGGCAAACTCGAACAGCAGATGAAGCGAGAAATCTCAAAACCTATTATAAGTCCAGTTTATATAAAATACAGCAAAAGCAAGGAAATTCGGTTTATCGGAGAAACACCCATTCTTCCGATTGCCTATGTGCGGCACAAAAACCCCATTGACAAGAAGCGCAGCATTAACAGCTACACGCCACAGGGGCGAGCCGAGATACACAAAAGGCTATCGAATATCAATGTGGGAATGCTCCACTACCTCATGCGAAACCCTGTTCGTGATATGAGTATTGAATACAACGACAATAGGCTGTCACTGTACTGCTCACAGCAGGGAAAATGTGCTGTGACAGGTAAGATTTTAGAAATCGGCAGAATGCATTGCCACCACAAAACAGCAAAACACCTTGGTGGCAACGACAGCTACGCAAATCTAACACTGATTGATGTTGATGTACACACGCTTATTCACGCAACAAAAGAGGAAACGGTGAAAAAGCTCCTTGTGACCCTACAACTGGACAAAAAGCAACTGGAAAAGGTAAATAAATTGAGAAATCTTCTTCATCTAAACGAAATTTTACAATAACGGTTAAAAGCTACTTGTAAATTGTGTGAATTACTTTGAAACCCTTAACGATGGGGCGCCGTGTGAGGGGAAACTCTCATGCACGGTGCTAAGCGGGGGAAAATCTGGAGATTGTATCAAAGGATTACCTATCGCAATCTGGCCCCGCTATCCTCTTTGCCTGCCTGATTTTCAGCTTAATCGCACCGAAATACATCTGGAATATCATTGGGATCTGAGCCAAGAAGAGAGAACAATTAAAAGCCGGATCAGGACCCTCCTGCCGGATATAGCCGATGAGGCAATGGTTGCATGGATAGTGTATGTGGATGAAGTAGGCAGACATGGTTGCTTCACAAAGATACTCTTGCGTTAAAAGCACAATTCTGCTATAAATACCATTTGAGAGATAGGTACCAGAGAATCTTAATGAGAATGGAGGAATTGTTCTGTGTCTACCAAGAATACTATGAAGCATAATGCCGTCATTACAACGATGCTTTTGCTTGTATTATTTACGTTTTCCGCTTGTGCATCTGTAACTCCTGATGACCAAACATCAAAGGATTCCAATATTACGGAGAATGGTGCATCAACGGGCTGTTCAGACTATGATAATACAAGCACGCCTGAGTTTTTCAATGACCTCGGGAAAACGCTTGATGAATTGAAAAACGAGCATCCGGAAGGCAACGTGATTGTAAGGCCGGATGGATTTCCAGACAGTGCTGCTATATGCTTTGGAGCCTCAGAGTCGGAATATCTTTACTGCTTTTTCGGCGCACAGAGTGGCGATGCTGAAAAGGCTATGAACGAATATGAAGACCAGCTGGAATGTTCCGGTTTTGTCACCACCGCATGCATACTCTTTCCGGACATGGAAGATGAAATGTCCTTTGAAGATTTCTTCTCCTTGATTGGCGTTGACGATTATGAGTATTTAGGAGAAGATACGACTGCAGCAGGTTGGTTAAGATTCATGTATAACGGTATGGAGGTCATGGTGAATACAAACGAGGCTGCTTCTGGTGGTGGATGGAATTTCACAGGAGCGGAAATTGTGAAGCATAATGCTCCCGTGTCAATCGTGGACACGGAAATATTCAATACCAATCAGGACTTAGCGGATGCGGTCATGTTCGATTGATCTACATTATAATGGTCTAAAGCAAAATATTCTATAAGGAAAGCCGTCGCCCCGCCTGGGCGGCGGCTTTCTGCATTTCTGGAGGTGAGTGAAGATATTTATTGGGGACTTTGTTGCCGCGACAGTCCTGGATTAGAAAGTAGGCAGATGGTGTCACCCCGTATTTAGCAAGGAGCCTCATAAAAAGCTTGCATAAAAGGTGTTATCTTGATATAATACTATCAAGAAATTGATAAGGAGGGCTTTCTATGCAAATCAGACCATCCTCTGCTCTGCGGAATGAGTACACGCAGATCTCCGAGCTGGCAAAGGCATCCGGTGAACCGATCTTCATCACGAACAAGGGTGAAGATGACGGTGTTTATATGAGCATGGCAGCATACGAGGAGCGGGAAAAAATGTTCCGACACCGCGACAAAATTTATGCTGCGGAACTCAGCAGATTGAGCGGAGAGCCTGTCTGCACGCCGGAGGAGCTTGACGAGAGAATGGAGGAGCTGTTCCGTGCCTACGAAAAGTAAACTTGTCTATCTTCCTCCTGCTCAACACGACTTCGAGGAGATCGTAAAGTATCACATTACGGAGGCAGGAACTCCCTACGCGCGAAAAATCTACAGTACGATGAAAACGACCATAACCCGTCTGCGGGATTTCCCGCTGATGGGGCAAACGCATCCGGACCCGATCCTTGCGGCAAGCGGTTACCGTAAACTTGTGCTGACGAAGACTTATGTTGCCATCTACAAATTGATCGGGGACACCGTCTACGTTTATGCGATCGTCAATGGCACAACAGATTATCCGCGGCTGCTCAAGTAAGCGCTGCAGTCAGATGCAAAACAAAATACTCTATATGAAAGGCCGTCGCCCATCTGGGCGGCGGCTTTCTGCATTTTCGGAGGTGAGCGAAGATATTTATTTGGGACTTTGTTGCCGCGACAGTTTTGGATCAGCTGGTGGACTGGATCTACGGGCAGATCGTAGGCTTTCTCGGCAATTTCTTTGCCCTCATGGGCAATATGGGCGTGGAACTTTTTGAACTGGAATGGGTCAGCGCCATCATTCTCTTTTTCTCCCGCCTTGCCTGGGCGCTGTTCGCTGTCAGCGTGGTAGTCTGCGCTTTTGAGTGCGGCATTGAATACTCCACCGGCAGAGGAAATCTCCAGCAGTGCGGGATGAATATCATCAAGGGCTTTTTGGCGGTGAGTCTCTTCACCGTTGTCCCCGTCCGCCTCTATGCCTTATCGGTGTCGCTGCAGGGAACCTTTTCCGCGGGACTTACCGGCTACGGACGAAGCATCGGTGAGGTGGGGCAGGACATCATCACCGAACTCAGCGAGATACAGACGCTTGCCGATGTAGTGAACAGTTCCCACTTCGGCCTTGGCATCATCACCAGCCCAATTATGCTTCTCTTTTGCGTGATCCTTATGGGCTATGCGGTGCTGAAGGTGTTTTTTGCCAACTTGAAGAGAGGCGGCATCCTGCTCATCCAGATCGCGGTGGGCAGCCTCTATATGTTCAGCGTCCCACGGGGCTATTTGGACGGATTCATGGGCTGGATGCGGCAGGTCATCGGTTTGTGCCTGACCGCCTTTCTCCAGTCCACAATCTTGGTCGCGGGACTTATGGTGTTCAAGGATCACGCGCTGATGGGCGTTGGGCTCATGCTCTCCGCAGGCGAAGTTCCCCGCATCGCCGGCAGCTTCGGCTTGGACACCACAACAAAGGCCAATATTACGAGCGCCGTTTATACGGCACAGTCCGCGGTGAATGTGACGAGAACCATCGCCGCGGCAATCAAATAAAAGGGTGTGTATGAAATGACACAGTCAACAAGAAAACTTACGATGGGGAGCTTGTTCGATGGCATCTCCGGTTTCCCTCTGGCTTCGGTGCGATGCGGCATCGAGCCGATCTGGGCCAGCGAGATCGAGCCGTTCCCCATACTGGTATCAAAGATCCGTTTCCCCCGCATGGAGCAGATGGGAGACATTACAAAGCTGAACGGCGCGTATCTGCCGCCGGTGGACATCATCTGTGGAGGCAGCCCGTGCCAGGATTATGCCGAGAAAATAGTTATTCCGAAGTAATCGCTGCAAACCCTGTAGTACAAGGCGTTACCAGCAAAAACTTCGGAATAACATAATCGGCATATATAGAACAATAGGATTAGAGCAGACCAGATAACTTCAAAATCATTTCCTCGTTATCAGCCCAAATCTCATCCGGTACGGGCTTGGTTCCGCGGACAGCATCAGCTTTCTGAATTGCGGCACGTTTCATCTCGGTATCCGCATAAGCATAGATCATTGTTGTCTCAACCTGTGCATGGCCAAGATATTGGGAAAGAAGTACCATGGGCATCCCGGATTGGTATAAGTGCATCGCCCGTGTGTGCCGCATCATGTGCGGATGGATATGTTCAGGAACTTCCTGACAAACCGCCTTTGCCATGCTCCCATACTTCGCAAAGAATGCTGCTACCGTATCGGGAGGCATCTTTTGCTGCCTCCCATGGATCACGGTATAGAACAACGGTGCCTCACTGTAGTCATCCTTGTTGGGATGGAATTTGTTCAGATACTGTTTGCAGTGTTGGACTGTTCTGTTCAGCAACGGCACTGTACGGGTTTTTCGTCCCTTACCATGCAAGTACGCAATTGGATGTTTTGCGTCAAGACGCAGGTCACAGACCTTCATATCGAGAAGCTCACTGCATCGGGCAGCGGTATCATACATGAGGATCATGAATACAAGATTCCGCTGGTCTTTCTGTCTGGAAGGATTGGGCTGTTGAAGCAGCGCGGTCAACGCCGGTTCGGTCAGGAATTCAACGATTCGCCCGTGAGCCTCCTTGGAGGGAATATTGCAGGCAGAAAGATACAATGACGTCTGCGTACAATCGATTTGTCCAGCGAAGTCCAGGAAAGACCGCAATGCCATTAAACGCTGGTTGCGGGTAGAGACACTACATCCCCGCGCCTTTTCCAGCCAGGTTAGGAAGTTAAGAATGACGTCCCGGTCAACACGGGAGAAGGTCAGCTCAGCGGCTCCAATCCCTATCTCATCCCTCATATAAGCCACGAAAATATTGAGTGCCTGTCTGTAGGAGAGAATCGTATTTTCACTGAGGCAGCGTTGCTTGGGCAGATAGTCCAGCAAAAAACGCCGGATTGCATCAAAGAAATCACTCATCGTTTCCTACCTCCGGCAAGAATGCCTCGGCAGAAGAAAACGTGAACCCGGACATTTCCTCCAACAAGCCAGGAACTAAATGAATGTAGTAATAGGTGTCCGAGAGTTGTGCATGGCCCATGTACGCGCTCAGATAGGGAATCATAACGTTCAGATCTTTGCCCTCGTTCATCCAGTGGTACAGCCTGTGAGTGGCAAAAGCATGACGAAAGTCATAAAGACGCGGGGAACGTCGGCCGGTTCCCGTAACACCTGCTTTCTTCAAAACCAGGCGGAAAGTCTTCTCCAGCCCTCTCTTCCCGTAAAAACCGCCCTCAGAGTTGGGAAAGAACGGCTCACGACCCGGCATAACAGCGGAGACAACAGCATTACAATTCGAGAGCATTTCCACCACATCATCTGCCATCATGACTATACGGCTTCTGTGCTGCTTGCTCTCCATAATATTCAGCCGCCCTTTGTCCAGATCTACGTCTCTAACGCGCAACCGCCTGACCTCTGCAGGACGCAAGCCGCAGCAATACAGCAGTTTCACCATGGCAGGAATCACAAAATGCCGTACAGGAAAGCCCCTACGCGGTTTTAAGGCGTCAAGAACATTCCAAATAGCCTGAATTTCTGCCTCAGTGTAGATGTACGGCGCATACGGCGCATCTTTTCGGGCAATATCTGGCGGCAGGACATAAGCGTTTTCTCCATTGCGGTTCAAATACCGGGCAAACTCACGCACTGGCATCATACGATTTCGGAAAGTATTGTTGCCCTCCGTATTCTTTTTCGTAGCCCAGGTGAGACAGATTTCTTCTGTCAACCAATCTTCATCTGGGAAATACGTCAGGCAAAAGCGGTCAAAGTCTCGCAGGAGACGGGAGGACTCCAGATAACCAAACCCCAGAGCGTTTTTCTGAGCAATGAAATTCTCAATCTGGGCTGCAAAGTGGCTCTCGAAGGTGTACACCATTTCAGTTCCCTGCCTTTCCATGGGAGATCAAGGGCAACGCACACTGCTTTAACCCCTGTTCATCAATGGACAGGTACGGCTTTGCTGAATCAATATGAGTTTGGCCAAGCATCTGTTGGATCAACTCAATTGGCACTTCGTTCTGGAGCAGATTTGTAGCGAAGGTGCGCCGGAAACTGTGAAATCCACGATGCTTGGACAGAATTCCTGCACTCTTCATGTATTTGGAGACAATTGCACTTCCGGTTCGACTTTTCAAAGCACGGACAGCGCCGACGTGACAGAGGAAAATTTGCGGTAGTGAACTTTTGGGGCGCCCATTTAGCAAGTAATCTGCTATAGCGTTGCCTGTTTCCGGTTCAAGAGGAATTACGATTGGTTGTCCTGTTTTGTGCTGAACAACACGAATTTCCCTCGTTCTCCAATTGATGCAGTCAAATGTGAGCCGAATGATGTCGCAAGACCGCAAGCCGCTTTGCACTGCCAAAACCATCATAGCGTAGTCTCTTTTCCCGACCGCAGATGTGATATCTGGCTGAGAAAGTAGACGTTCCAATTCATCATCGGAAAATCCTTCACGAAAGTTCTTCCGAGGGCAAACAAATTCCGGGAGTGTTTTGCAAAAATTATCCGCAGTAATCTCGGCCTCATATAAAAATTGTAGAAAGGTCCGAATACCAAAAAGAGCAGCTTTCATCCCGCCAGCGTACCGTCCAAGCATTCTTGTAACGCATGCGACAATATCCATCCTTGCAACAGTTTCAACAGAGGCTACTCCATGATCCTCTAATTCAAGCAAAAATACATGAGCTACACTTGTAACTGTGCTGACGGAACTTTCAGCCCAGTTGCTCTGCGTTGTGACATGCGCACTGAATTTATCCAGAATCGCTTTGTGCTGAGGAATAACTTCGCGCCGTCCCCAATTAGGAATCCTTTCCAGCGTGATTTTCCCTGTCAGGCGGAACTCCTGGAGCATCGCCGCCGCTTTGCGCAAATTCTGATAAGTAGTTCTGCCAACCTCCCCTTGCTCATATTGCAGTCTTCGCTCCTCTGTAAGCTGGGATATAAGTTTGTCTGAGTAACTTTCTGTACCAGAATCATAGTGCTTTTTCAAAATGACGGCTAATCCCTCTTCCGTGTAATGGCGAACCGTACTTTCCGAAAGGCCAAGTTGTTCCATACGCTTGTTGACCATCCAGACAAGCACATAAATATTTTCCGATTCGGCAAACTGTTTCGCCGTCGGTGCGTCGTGTTGGATGATTTGCTTTGGACGATTCCATACAGGGTCCCATGGCTGAAGGTCAGGCAAATCAATAGAATCCGTCGCTGAACATTGTTTCAGAAGCTCACAACTCCTGCGAACAAGTCCCCATTTCCATTGTGAGATATCTCCTTGGTCCAAAAGCGCGCGTTGCTCCAGCAAAAAATTATCGAGCATTTCTGCTGTAGCATATAGTATGCCTTTTGTGTGAAAATGTCGAAGTATGTTGCCAAAACCTGTATGAGTATAGTCGTATATGCTTCCATCACTCTTCCCCGCATTGGTTAACAACTCCAGGGCACGCTGTGCGGTTGCGTCTAATTCAATCAGTTCCATAGGCCCTCCTTATATTTTGTGGTGTCAGACGGTTGTCTGCATGTCCACATTATATAAAATGAGGCCCGCTTTGTTATTCCGAAGTTTTTGCGGAGAATCCTTGTTTTACAAGACTCTATGCAATGACTTCGGAATAACTATTTCCTCGGCATAATCCTGGTTATCCCGAATTCGGAATAACTAGGACTCAGCGTGGCCGGAATGCGCGCCGGATTGAACGGTGCGCGTTCCGGCCTCTTTATGGAACAAATACGAATCATTCAGGAGATGCGAGATGCAGACAGAAAATCTGGAAGGACAGGAATCCATATTCGACCGAGATTCGGCGTGTGGGAAAATGTCGTCGGTGCTCTCTCAAGTGGGCGGGACGCTGAAACGGGTCAAAAAAAGCCTGGGGCGGATTTTCAAAAAGTCCTCGAAGCGTTCCTCCAAGTTGAAGAACCATACCTTCATGCTGTTAGACCTGAGGCCGGGCGCTGGGAATATGCTGGGGGCATATTGGGAGTACGATCCTCCGTGGCTTGGATCGTTTGGGACGCCCAACACTTCGGAGTGCCCCAAAGACGCCGTCGAGTGTTCCTTGTGGCAGATTTTGCAGGCTACAGCGCCATCCCGATACTCGCTATCCCAGACAGCGTGCCTGGGTATCCTGCGCCGCGCAGAGTGCCGCGGCAAATCGCTGCCACCCTTATTGGAAGCAGCTTTGCGTATGCAGGCAGGGCTTGACCCGCCCGCGCCCATATCCGGCGAAGCGAAAGCTTATCATATCAACCAACGCAGCGAAGGCATTGACCTGGACGGTGTGTCCGGCGCTCTGATGGCGACGCAGAACCTTCAAATGCAGACCTTTATTGCCGGTTTCTCTGCCGGGGCAGGTGCAAGCGCCGGGACCATTGGATATCAGGAGGACGTAGCGCCCACGCTGAAAGGCAGCCCCAGCGGGAACTGTATGCCCAGCATCCTCTGCATCAATGATCAGGGTGGGCAGATCATGGAGTGCAGCGAAAATGTCACCGGAACCCTGCGGGCACAGGAACACGGGCACCAGCCTCTGGTGCTGCGTCCGACAGGGCCCAAAGTTTATGAAAACCACGGCATTGACGGAAGATACACGGGGCCGCACGATGTAGCCCCCACCATGTCCGCCCGCTATGGGACCGGAGGGAACAACATTCCCCTTGTACAGCAGGAGGAGGTCATCTGCATTGCAGGCAACGCCATTGACCGGCAGCCGCAAAACGGCGGCAACGGCTTCGGCTGGCAGCGGGACATTTCCTATACCCTGACCACCTCGGATCGCCACAGCGTCTATGCCCGCCAGCGGGTAGATCAGTTCAGGGATGATGAGATCGCCTCCACGGAGAGCGCGCGGCAGCACAAGGACGCTACAGACCTCATCTGCCAGCCGCCCTCTACTTGGGATGCGGACTGCCGGAATCTCATTCGCCGCCTCACTCCTTTGGAATGTGAACGGCTCCAGGGATACCCGGACGGTTGGACCGATGTTCCCGGCGCTTCGGACTCTGCACGCTACAAAGCCCTCGGCAACAGCGTCGCCATCCCCTGCGTGGAACACCTCATGCAGCGGATCGCTATGGTCATTACGCTTGATTTGGAATGGGATTTTTAGTTGGCTTTGGTAATAGCTTTCACACTTGCTTTCGGGTATCTTAGCTTTACCATTAAAAAGACAGGAGGAACTGCTATGGCAGAAAAAACGCGCAACCTCTGCGCGCAAATCCCCGTGGAGCTGCATGACAAGGTGCGGCAGCGTCAGGCGGAATCCGGCGAGACCTTAAGTCAGTACATGACTACGCTCATCACAAAATTTTATGAAATGGAGGAAAATGTGAAGATGGACAAGGACAATGTGAGGACGG
>OGML01002656.1_pt1 | contig 12235 bp, 8 predicted proteins | sample 1572951 | NCBI WGS metagenome assembly OGML01 (sample SAMEA2581883, study PRJEB24529) | metagenome | biome: Human gut stool | place: China | collected 2011 | reverse complement strand
ACTTTGACGGCATCGTGTACGACATCGGCTTTGGCATGTTCGACCACCATCAGGAGCCGCGGGAGTACCGCGCCAACGGCGTGCCCTATGCGGCCTTCGGCCTGCTGTGGCGGGTGCTGGGCCCCGGCCTTGTGGGTGAGCGGCAGGCCCGGCTCATCGACGAGAACTTCATCCAGCCGCTGGATCTGAACGACAACACCGGCGAGCAGAACAGCCTGTGTGACGCCATCGGCTTCTTCAACCCCGTGTGGGACTCCAAGGAGGATCAGGATGCCTGCTTTTTCCAGGCTGTGGCGGTGGCAAAGCAGATCCTGGAACACCAGATCGACGCCGCCAACGCCGTGAACCGTGCCGACGAAAAGGTGCAGCAGGCCTACCGGAACTCCCGCGACGGCATTGTGGTGCTGCCCTGCTATCTGCCGTGGAAAAACGGCCTGTACAAGACCGACGCCCTGTTTGTGGTGTACCCCAGCCAGCGCGGCGGGTGGAGTGCCCAGTGCGTGACCGATCACAAGACCAAGCGCTCCAAGCTGCCCTTCCCCCAGAGCTGGGCCGGTCAGCCGCAGGAGGTCATCGAACAGAAGAGCGGCATCCCCGGCATCAGCTTCTGCCACGCAAGCCGCTTCCTCATCACGGCCAAGGACAAGGAAACTGCCATTGCCGCCTGCCGTCAGGTGCTGCGCAACAATGGCCGCATCTGACCGCACGGCGCGGCCTAAGGCCGCCTTTGTGTATATGGTGCGCTGTACCGGCGGCCAGCTGTACACCGGTTGGACCAACGACCCCGCCGCCCGCCTGCGGGCCCACCGCAGCGGCAAAGGGGCCCGCTACACCCGCGCCCACGGGGCCGAGGGTTTTGCCTATCTGGAACGCTGCGCCGACCGCTGTGCCGCCCTGCGCCGGGAAGCCGCCCTCAAAAAGCTGCCCAAGGCGCAAAAGGAGCTTTTGTGCACGGCGTGGCAGGCCGCAGGACGCCCCTTTGCGGAGCACGGCGCGGGCAGTGCCGGTTAAATCCCGTCCAAAATTGTAAATTCTGGACGCAATATTGCCTTTTGGCTTGATTTGTGTTGCAATTTTGTTAGAATTGTGATAGACATAAAGTGTGAACGTGTCTGTTTTCAGGGGCGGCAGGCAAAGCCTGACACCCTGCAACAATTAAAGGAGGATGGAACGTGAGAAAAATCAACAAACTGGGCAGACGTGCGGCCGCTCTGGTGCTGGCCGTTGGTCTTACCCTGTCCACGGCGGCTCCCGTGCTGGCGGCGGACGCCGACGAGGTGCAGACCCCTGCAGCCCAGACCGAGCAGCAGGAAACCGACACGGAGGCTGACGAGGCCGACGTCGATACCGAGGCCGACGAGGCCGCTGCCCTGCCGGAACTGTCCGAGGACCGGGAGGTGGCAGAGGAGGACGAAGCCGCTGCTCTGCCGGAACTGGATGAGGAGTGGGCTGTAGAGGAAGCCGCTGTTCGGGCAAAGACCCATACCGGTAACTGCTCGTTTGACGGCAAGGTGCTGTCCTACACCGCTCCTACCTGTACGCAGGATGGTTCCAAAACCGTTCAGTGTAGCAAAAAGGGTAAATACACAAAGCTACAGTGCACCGAGACAAAGACCTTTACCATCTCTGCCCTGGGCCATGATTTTAAGGGTGCAGAGTGGGTCATTGAAGCCCCCACCTGCACCACCCCCGGCCAGCGGTATCAGGTGTGCAAGCGGGATGGCTGCAACCAGAAGAACATTGACGAGGCTTATGCAGAAGCCCACCCTGCCCTGGGCCATGTCTGGGGCAAGTATGTAGACGACGACAAGCCCGGCTGCCAGCAGCAGACCGAGACGGCCCACTGCACCCGGGAGGGCTGCACCGCTACGGACACGGAAGACCGGGCCAACTTTGGCCCCGGCGGCAACCCCCTGCCCCACAAGTACACCACTTATAAGGGCCTCGATGAGATTCTGGGCGTTCCCACCAAGTACAAGAGCACCTGCGACTATGGCTGCGGCACTACCAAGGAATTTGGCGCACTCGACAAGGACGTGGTGGTAGATAAGACTACCCAGGGGGCCATGGACACTGTGAAGGTGGACGACATGACCGCTGACGAGCGTGCCAACCAGATCATCGACGACGCCCTGAAGGCTGCCCAGGAGGCAGTAAAGCAGGCCAAGACCAAGAAAGAAGCCATTGCGGCCCTGGACCAGATCTCTGCTACGGTAAAGAGCGAGCTGTCCAGTATGAAGATCAGTGTAGGCAAGCTGAACAAGGATGTGAGTATCGACCCGAAGGACCTGGAAAACATCCTGAAGCCTCTGGATACTACCATTGACAGCCTGAAGGGTAGCCTGGACGACAGCTTCCTGTCCCAGGAGACCATTACCAGCCTGGTGAACAAGCTGGCTACCGATGTGCCTGCCAGCACCGCACCGGAGACCGGCATCAAAAAGCTGATCTACAATACGGTGTACGATGCCATTTATAACCTCACCGCAAAGGACGACGAGAAAAAGACCACCGACAGTATGCCGGATGTGAAGAACATGGTGCTGCAGCTGGTCAGCGACGTGGCGAAAAGTGACGAGGGCTGGAATACCCTGACCGACGCCCTGGTGGACGACGCTGTGGAGCTGGCCCTGGACGAGGTCATGAAGGATAAGAAATACGCCATGCTGCTGAAGACCAAGCTGGGTGCCTCCACCGTGGAGGAGGTCCGGGCCGAGGTCAAAAAGCAGCTGGTCAACGACCCCACCTTTATGAACAGCGTCCGTGCCCAGGTCAAGACGGCTGCCGACGAGGCCTCTAAGGGGGTCAGCCAGGGCTGGTCCGACCAGAAGGTGCTGGACCGTCTGCAGGCCAACCTGCTGCCCATCAGCGGCCTGGTGGCCAATAAGATCGACGAGCTGGGCAGCAGTGCCGGCAATATCGCCGATAACAAGGTGGACGACACCGTCCACAAGTTCCTGCCCGGCAAGCTGGGAGATTGGGTCAGCGATAAGGTAGGCAGCAAGGTCAACAACATTGTCCAGAACAAGGTCAATGATCTGGGCGGCCAGGTCACCGACCTCATTGATTCCTTTATCAAGCAGTTCACCTGCGGTAAGCACGAGTATGGTGATTTCGAGATCCTGAAGAACCCCACCTGCACCGAGAAGGGCCAGAAGGGCAAGATCTGCAAGAAGTGCGGTAAGATCACCGAAAAGGCGGACATCCCCGCAGCCGGCCATGCTCCGGTGACCGACCCCGCTGTGGCTCCCACCGAGACCAGCGACGGCCTGACCGAGGGCAGCCATTGCAGCCGCTGCGGTGCTGTGCTCCAGGCTCAGGAAGTCATCCCCATGCGGGACCCCACCATTGATACTTGGTTCAGCCGTGCCGCTACCACCGAGGCCGACGCCAAGGCTGCCGGTTTTGACAGCGTGGACGCTGCCAATGCCGCCCTGGATGCTGCCCTCACCGCTGCAGGCTTTGACCCGGCCAACGCCGAGCACTTCACCGTGCAGGTCAACAGCAGCATCGGTGTGCTGCCCAACGACCGCTACCCGGAGGATGGCGTTACCTGCAAGCTCACCCTGCCCCAGGCCACCAAGGGCCAGATGGCACAGGAGTACTACCTGGTGCAGATGTGCACTGCCGATGGCCGGTTCCGCAAGGCTGGTGACATCATCGTCACCCCGGTGCGGATGGATACCTACGATAAGAACGGCCTGAAGTTCACCGCTTACAGCCAGTCCATCGTGGCTCTGGCCTGGAAGCCCCTGTACTAAGGCCCTATGCAACAAATACCCCTGATATGACCGCAAGGAGCGGCTCCCAAAAACGGGAGCCGCTCCCTTTTTGTGTGCGGAAGAAACTCCTTCCGTCAAAGCCTGCGGCTTTGCCAGCTCCCTCAATGAGGGAGCCTTGCCCTCTCCGTCACGCCTGCGGCGGCACCGACCCCTGAAACGGAACTTACCCTGAGCGCCGCCCGGCACACTGCCCGGCGGCGCTCGTCTGCGTTTTGGGCGGCCTGCCCAAAAGGCCCGGCAGGGGCCCCGGCAGACTGCATGAGAATATACACCTGCATTGCATAATATGCGAATATATTATCTTAAAATTGCATAAAGATGCAAATTGAACCAAAACGCCGTGCAAAGCCGCCCAAGGTTTGGCGGTTTTTGTCATTGACGAAAAAGCCGCATGGTGTATAATAAAACCATCCAAAGCGAACCGCAGATAGAGGGTGCAAGAGGGATGCTTGCATCAGGGAACAAAAGTGTATTTTTATAAAGGAGCAATCATCATGAAAAAGGAAAACATCAAAAAAGTCGTTCTGGCATACTCCGGCGGTCTGGACACCTCCATCATCATTCCCTGGCTGAAGGAAAACTACAACAACTGCGAGGTCATCGCCGTTTCCGGTGACGTGGGTCAGGGCACCGAGCTGGACGGTCTGGAAGAAAAGGCCAAGGCTACCGGCGCATCCAAGCTGTATGTGCTGGACCTGAAGAAGGACTTTGTGGAGAACTACATCTTCCCCACCCTGAAGTTCGGCGCGAAGTACGAGGATTACCTGCTGGGCACCAGCTTTGCACGTCCCTGCATCGCCAAGGCTCTGGCCGACATCGCCATCAAGGAAGGCGCGGACGCCATCTGCCACGGCTGCACCGGCAAGGGCAACGACCAGGTGCGTTTTGAGCTGACCCTGAAGGCCCTGTGCCCCGATATGGCCATCATTGCTCCGTGGCGTGAGTGGGACATCAAGAGCCGTGACGAAGAGATCGACTACGCCGAGGCTCACCACATCCCCCTGAAGATCAACCGTGAGACCAACTACTCCAAGGACAAGAACCTGTGGCACCTGAGCCACGAGGGGCTGGATCTGGAGTGCCCCGCCAACGAGCCCCAGTACAACAAGCCCGGCTTCCTGGAGCTGGGTGTTTCCCCGGAGCAGGCACCGGATACCCCGTCCTATGTTACCATCCACTTTGAGAAGGGCATTCCCACCGCTGTGGACGGCAAGGAGATGGACGGTGTTGCCCTGATTGAGTACCTGAACAAAATCGGCGGCGAGAATGGCATTGGCCAGCTGGATATCGTTGAGAACCGTCTTGTCGGCATGAAGAGCCGCGGCGTGTACGAAACCCCCGCCGGCACCATCCTGTACAAGGCTCACAACGTTCTGGAAACCATCACCATCGACAAGGATGCTTTCCACTTCAAAGAGTCCGTTGCTCAGAAGATGGGCGAGCTGGTTTACGATGGCAAGTGGTTCACCCCGCTGCGTGAAGCCCTGAGCGCATTCACCGACGACCTGCAGAAGACCGTTACCGGTGATGTGAAACTGAAGCTGTACAAGGGCAACCTGATCAACGCTGGTGTTACCAGCCCGTTCACCCTGTACGATGAGCAGACTGCTTCCTTTGGTGAGGACGAGGATTACAATCAGGCAGATGCAGCAGGCTTCATCAACCTGTTCGGCCTGTCCATCAAGGAGCGCGCAAAGCTGTCCAAGAACTGGCCGGAGGTCAAGTAAGTTTTAACATCTTCCCTTTCGTGTGTTTTCACACTTTCACACGAAAGTTAACCGGCATCGTTGCCGGCGGCACCGCCGCAGGAGCGTTTTCCCCTGCGGCGGCTTTGCCGTTTTTATAAGGAGTTTATATTATGGCAGAACAACTCTGGAAGGGTCGGTTTTCCAAGGCGGTGGACAGCCGCGTGAACGACTTCAACTCCTCCATCCGCTTCGACCAGCGGATGATCGCGCAGGATATGCGCGGCAGCGGCGTCCATGCCGCTATGCTGGCACGGCAGGGCATCATCTCGGAGCAGGACTGTGCGGATATCCTCAGCGGTCTGGCTTCCATTGCAGATGATCTGGCAAGCGGTGCGCTGACCATCGACCCCGCCGCCGAGGACGTGCACACCTTTGTGGAGCAGACCCTGACCGCCCGTATCGGGGATGCGGGCAAGCGGCTGCACACCGGCCGCAGCCGCAACGATCAGGTGGCGCTGGATATCCGCCTGACTTTGCGGGATTACAGCAAGACTTTGCAGGCCTACATCGTGGAGCTGGTGCGGGTGCTGTGCAAAAAGGCGGCAGAGAACACTGCCTCCGTCATGCCCGGCTACACCCATTTGCAGCGTGCCCAGCCCATCACCTTCGGCCACGCGCTGATGGCCTACGCTTCCATGCTGCTGCGCGACCTTGACCGCTTTGCGGACGCCACCGCCCGCATGGACAGCCAGTGCCCGCTGGGCTCTGGCGCTCTGGCGGGCACTACCTACCCGCTGGACCGGGATTTCACCGCCGAAAAGCTGGGCTTTGCCGCCCCCTGCGCCAACAGTCTGGACGGCGTGTCCGACCGTGATTTCTGCATCGAGCTGGCCAGCGCTATCTCCATCTGCATGATGCATCTGTCCCGCCTGTCGGAGGAGATCATCCTGTGGTGCAGCTGGGAGTTCAAGTTCATTGAGCTGGACGATGCCTTTACCACCGGCTCGTCCATCATGCCCCAGAAGAAAAACCCCGATGTTACCGAGCTGATCCGCGGCAAGACGGGCCGTGTGTACGGCGACCTGAACACCCTGCTGGTGATGATGAAGGGCCTGCCGCTGGCCTACAACAAGGATATGCAGGAGGACAAGGAGGCCATCTTTGACGCGGTGGATACCTTAGAACTCTGCCTTAAGACCATCACCCCCATGCTGGACACCATGAAGACCCTGCCCGCCAATATGCGCCGCGCCGCCGCAAAGGGCTTTATCAACGCCACCGACTGCGCCGACTACCTGACCAAGAAGGGGATGCCCTTCCGGGATGCCTACAAGCTGACCGGCTGCATGGTGTCGGACTGCATTGCCGCCGACAAAACGCTGGAAGAGCTGACCCTGACCCAGTTCCAGAGTTACAGCCCGCTGTTCGGGGCCGATATCTATGATGCCATCGACCTTGTGCACTGCTGCGAGGGGCGCACCAGCTACGGCGGCCCCAGCGCCGCCAGCGTAGAAAAGCAGATCGCGCTGGCAACGGCGCGGCTGGACGCGTGGGAGGAGGAAAACGCATGAAGGTAAAGATATTCATCGATGGCTCCTCCGGCACCACCGGCCTGCGCATCGCCGACCGTCTGGCAGCCCGCCAGGAGATCGAGCTGCTGTCCATCTCTGCCGAAGGGCGCAAGGACCTGCAGGAGCGGGCAAAGGTCATCAATTCTGCAGACCTTGCTTTCCTCTGCCTGCCGGATGCAGCCTCTGAAGAGGTACTGCCGCTGCTGCGCCCGGATGTGAAGGTGCTGGACACCTCCACCGCCTTCCGCACCGATGCCGCATGGGACTACGGCTTTCCGGAGCTGAAGGGGCAGAAGGAAAAGATCCAGAACTCTTACCGTGTGGCGGTGCCCGGCTGCTACGCCAGCGGCTTTATCAGCATCGCCCGCCCGCTGGTGGAGCTGGGGCTGGTGGCAAAGGACTACCCCTTCAGCTGCACCGGCATCTCCGGCTACTCCGGCGGCGGCAAAAAGATGATCGCGGACTACGAAAGCCCCGACCGCCCGGCGCACAGCAAGCTGGATGCGCCCAAGAGCTACGGCCTGAGCCTTGGCCACAAGCACCTGCCGGAGATGCAGAAGATCAGCGGCCTTGCGCACAAGCCGATGTTCGTGCCGGTGGTGTGCGACTACTACTGCGGCATGCAGGTGCTGGTGCCGCTGGATCTTACTCTTGCGGGCACTACCGCCGAGGCAGTGGCTGCCGCCCTTGCGGATTACTACAAGGACGCCGCCACCGTGAAGGTGCACGGGCTGAACGAGCCGCTGCCGGAAAACGGTCTGTACTCCAACGCCATGGCGGGCACCGACCGCATGGAACTGTACCTGACCGTGAACACCGCCGGAGACCAGATGATGCTGGTCTCGCTGTTTGATAATCTGGGCAAGGGCTCCTCCGGTGCCGCCGTCCAGTGCATGAACCTGATGCTGGGTCTGGAAGAGACCAAAGGATTGGAATAAACTTGTTTTTCTTTGTGGGAAAGGAAAATCGTTATGCAGTATAAGGAAGTTGCGGGCGGCATCTGCGCGCCCAAGGGTTTTGCCGCCGCCGGTGTCCATTGCGGCATCCGGGCAAATCACAGCGAAAAATACGATCTGGCGCTCATCAAGGCCGAGGTGCGCTGCGCTGCTGCGGGCGTATACACCACCAACAAGGTCTGCGGTGCGCCCATCAAGGTGGACCGCGCCCATCTGGCCGATGGCTACGCACAGGCCATCGTGGTAAACAGCGGCAACGCCAATACCTGCGCCGCCAACGGCGTGGCACTGGCCGAGGAGTGCTGTGCGCTGGTGGGCAAGGCGCTGAACATGGACGCAAAGGACGTTCTGCCCGCCTCCACCGGCGTCATCGGTCAGCCTATGGTCATCGACCCCTTTGCCCGGGGCATCCCGGCGGCGGCGGAAAAGCTGGCCGCTACCGCGCAGGGCAGCACGGACGCTGCCACCGCCATCATGACCACCGACACCCATAAAAAAGAATACGCCATCCAGTTCGAGCTGGGCGGCAAGGTGTGCACCGTGGGTGCTATCGGCAAGGGCAGCGGCATGATCGCCCCCAACATGGCTACCATGCTGGCGTTCTACACCACCGATGCCGCCGTCTCGCCCGCGCTGCTGGAAAAGGCGCTCAAGACGGTAGTGCCCGGCACCTATAACCAGATGAGCGTGGATCTGGACACCTCCACCAACGATACCCTGATCATCATGGCGTCCGGTCTGGCGGGCAACCCGGAGATCTGTGAGGAGAACGCGGATTACGCCGCCTTTGTGGCAGCGCTGACCGCCATTGCAGAGCACATGTGCGCCGAGCACGCCGGAGACGGCGAGGGCGCTACCCATCTTATCACCTGCGAGGTGACCCACGCGCCCGACCTGAAAACCGCCCGCGCTGTCAGCCGCAGCGTGGTCTGCTCCAACCTGTTCAAGGCCGCCGTCTTTGGCCGCGATGCCAACTGGGGACGCATTTTGTGCGCCATCGGCTACACGCCCGGCGATTTCTCCATTGATAAGGTCTGCGTGTGGCTGTCCAGCAAGGCGGGCGAGGTGTATGTGTGCGAGAACGCCGCCTACCACCCGTACAGCGAGGATGAAGCCGCCAAGGTGCTGGCAGAGCACGATATTCTGGTCAAGGTGGATATGGGCACCGGCGAGGCAAGCGCCAAGGCGTGGGGCTGTGACCTGACCTACGACTATGTGAAGATCAACGGCGATTACAGAACCTGACAGGAGCGCGAAACAGATGAAAAACGAAGAAATGGCGCGGCTTTTTTCGGAGGCCACCCCTTATATCCAGAAATACCATGGCAGAACCATGGTCATCAAATACGGCGGCAACGCCATGATCAACGAGACGCTGAAAAACGCGGTCATGAACGACCTTGTCACCCTGACCCTGCTGGGCGTGCGGGTAGTTCTGGTACACGGCGGCGGCCCTGCCATCAATGAGATGCTCAAAAAAGTGGGCGTCGAGAGCCACTTTGCGGGCGGCCTGCGCGTCACCGACGACGCCACCATGGAGATCGTCCAGCAGGTGCTGGCCGGTAAGGTGAACAAAGACCTCGTGGCAAAGCTGCGGGGCCGCGGCGTCGGCCTCTGCGGCATGGACGGCCAGATGCTCCGCTGCACCGAGCTTGACCCTCAGCTGGGCCATGTGGGAGAGATCGTCCACGTGGACCCGACGCTGATCTCCAGCCTGCTGGACAGCGGCTATATCCCCGTTATTGCAACGGTGGGCATGGACGACCTGGGCCAGGCGTATAACGTCAACGCTGACACCGCCGCCGCACAGATCGCTATCGCGCTCAAGGCCGAAAAACTCGTCTCCATGACTGATATTGCGGGCCTGCTGCGGGATAAGGAAGATGAATCCACCCTCATCCCCGAGGTGGAGGTCTCCGAGATCGAGGGCTACAAGTCCGCCGGCATTATCGCGGGCGGCATGATCCCCAAGATCGGCGGCATGGCCGACGCGATCTATCAGGGCGTTCACGAGGCTGTCATCATTGATGGCCGCGTGCCGCACTCCATCCTGCTGGAGCTGTTCTCCGACCGTGGCTCCGGTACCCGCTTCTATCGCCGCAGCCATCACGAATAAGGGTTGCTGAAAACCGGAAAGCATTTTATAATAAGAGAAACGGGCTTGTCCTCTCCGTCATCGCTGATGCGATGCCACTGCCCGGGTTGCGGCACCCAGCATTCGCTTCGTGCTTGAAAAGCACTTGCGCCTTGCTGGCCGCGGCCCCAACAACGACTCCCTGCTTCCGCCACTGGCGGCGGTCGTCGTTGTTGCTCCCAGAGGGAGAGGCTTCACCTTCCTGCAAAGGCTCTCCCTTTGGGAGAGCTGGACGCGAAGCGGCCTGAGAGGGCAAGGATGCTACAAAGGAGGAAGAACGCTATGGATTCCGAAAAAGTCATCAAGCGGGACAACGAGTATGTCCTGCATACCTACGCACGCAACCCCATCGTCCTCGAGAAGGGCCACGGCCTCTATGCCGAAGGCCCCGAGGGGCAGAAGTACCTCGACTTCACCAGCGGCATCGGCGTCAACAGCCTGGGCTACTGCGATATGACCTGGGCCGAGGCCGTCTCCGAGCAGGCACACAAGCTGCAGCACACCTCTAACCTCTACTATACCGCCCCCTGCGGCAAGCTGGCCAAAAAGCTCTGCAAGCGCACCGGTATGAGCAAGGTGTTCTTCGGCAACTCCGGCGCGGAGGCCAACGAGGGTGCCATCAAGGCCGCCCGCAAGTACAGCGCGGACCATTACGGCAAGGACCGCTATAACATCATCACGCTGGTCAACAGCTTCCATGGCCGCACCATTGCCACCCTGACCGCCACCGGTCAGGAGGTGTTCCACAACTACTTTGGCCCCTTCAACGAGGGCTTTGTCTATACCACCGCCGGTGACATCGAGGGCCTCCGGGAACTGGTGGACCGCCATACCTGCGCCATTATGCTGGAGCTGATCCAGGGCGAGGGCGGGGTGATGGCGCTGGACCCCGAGTATGTGCAGGCTGTGCGCGCCCTCTGTGATGAAAAGGATCTGGTCCTCATCGTGGACGAGGTGCAGACCGGCGTGGGACGCACCGGCACCTTCCTGTGCTGTGAGCACTACAATCTCAAGCCCGATATCGTCACGCTGGCCAAGGGCCTGGGCGGCGGCCTGCCCATCGGTGCCGTTCTGCTGAACGAAAAGACCGCCGAGGGCATGGGCCCCGGCAGCCATGGTTCCACCTTTGGCGGCAACCCGGTGGTCTGCGCCGGTGCCAACGTGGTGGTGGATCGGATGGATCAGAGCTTCCTGGCCAATGTCAGTGAGCGGGCCGTCCAGCTGCGTGCTGGTCTGGCCAAACTGCCCATGGTCAAGAACCTTTCCGGCATTGGCCTGATGGTGGGCATCGAGTTCTTTGGCGGCATCCAGGCTGCGGATGTACTGGCCGCCTGCCGCGAAAAGGGCCTGCTGGTGCTCACGGCCAAGAGCCGCCTGCGCCTGCTGCCCCCGCTGACCCTGACCGCCCACGATGTGGAAAAGGCTCTGGGCATCCTGAACGAGGTGCTGACCGAGATGGAGCAGAAGGCTCCGAAGGAGCAGGCATGAAACATCTGCTGAAAATGAGCGACCTCTCCCCCGCTGAGCTCCACCACATCCTTGATGTGGCGGAGGAGCTCAAGGCAGAGCAGAAGGCCGGGACGACCCCGGCGCTGCTCAAGGGCAGGAGCGTGGCGCTGATGTTCTCCAAAAATTCCACCCGCACCCGCACCAGCTTTGAGGTGGGTGTCTACCAGCTGGGCGGTCTGGGCAATTACATGAACGCCGCCACCGAGCTGCAGTCCGGTCGGGGCGAGCCCCTCAAGGATACCGCCCGGGTGCTGGGCCGCTACTACGACTGCGTGGTCTGGCGCACCTACCGTCAGAGCGATCTGGAAGAGTTTGCCGAGCTGGCCGGTGTGCCCGTGATCAACGGCCTGACCGACTACGCCCATCCCTGCCAGGTGCTGGCCGACCTGATGACCATCCGGGAGCGCCGGGGCACGCTGGAGGGCCAGAAGCTCTGCTTCATCGGGGATGGCTGCAGCATGGCAAACAGCCTCATCGTAGGCGGCCTGCTGGCAGGGATGCGTGTGACCTGCGTCTGCCCCGAGGGCTACCGCCCTGCCGCCGATGTGCTGATGTTCGCCCACAGGTAAGATCGGAAGAGCGTCGTGTAGGGAAA
>OGML01002655.1_pt1 | contig 12236 bp, 10 predicted proteins | sample 1572951 | NCBI WGS metagenome assembly OGML01 (sample SAMEA2581883, study PRJEB24529) | metagenome | biome: Human gut stool | place: China | collected 2011 | reverse complement strand
TAGATATATATATAATAAATAGAGTTAAGATACTTTTGCATGCCAATTCATAGTTAGAATCCTTATTTTCAACTTCGCGCACTAAATTATTTAAATAATTTAATATTTCAACTTTATCATTATTAAAATTCATTATTTTATAGTAAATAGGAGTTTCTACTTCAATACCTAAACAAGAAATATTATCATTGGCTAAAGCCAAGTTATTTATTCCAAACACAATATATTCTAATTGATCAAAAGAATTATTAGTAGATTTTTCTGTATGAGAACAGTTAGGATTAATAATAATTAAGTCACCCTCCTTTATAGAAACGATCACATCATCTATATCCATAAATCCATGCCCATGAGTTATGAAGAAAATTTCAGTAAATGGATGTGAATGAGATGTACTATGCCAATCATCACCATATTTAGATTTGCTTATATAAAGCAATTCAAAATCAATATCATATATGTTCTTTTCATTAACTGTATATCTTGTATTACTCATAAATCACCTCAAAATAATGCTTAATAGTTAAATTATAGCATTATTTATATTAAATAGAAAAGAATAAAATATATTTAGGATATATTGCGGAAATTCGAAAAGCTGGAAGGGCTTGTCGCCCGCTTCGAAGAAGTGTCGACCTTGATTACAGACCCGGCAGTGATTGCGGACCAGAAGCGTTACGTCAAGCTCACCAAAGAATATAAAGAACTGGGCGACCTGATGAATGCCCGCAAAGAGTACATGCAAGTACTGGGCGGCATAGAAGAAGCCAAAGAAATTATCGCCAACGAAACAGACCAGGAAATGCGGGAAATGGCACGCGAAGAGCTGGATGCCTGCCAAACCCGCCAACCGGAACTGGAAGAGCAGATAAAGCTGCTGCTCGTCCCCGCCGACCCGCAGGATGGCCGTAATGCCATCCTCGAAATTCGTGGCGGCACGGGTGGTGACGAAGCGGCAATCTTTGCCGGCGACCTCTTCCGCATGTACACCAAGTACTGCGAATCCAAGGGATGGAGAATGGAGATATCCAGCGCCAACGAAGGTGCAGCCGGCGGTTTCAAGGAAATTGTCTGCTCCGTGACGGGCGACAATGTATACGGCACACTGAAATATGAATCGGGCGTGCACCGCGTGCAGCGCGTACCGGCCACAGAAACGCAAGGACGGGTACACACCTCAGCTGCCAGCGTAGCCGTGCTTCCCGAAGCCGAAGAGTTCGACGTAGTTATCAACGAAGGTGAAATCAAGTGGGACACCTTCCGAAGCGGTGGTGCCGGCGGTCAGAACGTGAACAAGGTGGAATCCGGCGTGCGCCTGCGCTACAACTGGAAGAATCCCAACACAGGCATAGTCGAAGAAATCCTCATCGAATGTACCGAGACGCGCGACCAGCCCAAGAACAAGGAACGCGCCCTCTCGCGCTTGCGTACCTTCATCTACGACAAGGAACACCAGAAGTACATCGACGACATCGCCTCCAAGCGTAAGACGATGGTCAGCACTGGCGACCGCTCCGCCAAGATACGCACCTACAACTATCCGCAAGGACGCATCACGGACCACCGCATCAACTACACCATCTACAATCTCGCCGCCTTCATGGACGGAGACATCCAAGACTGCATCGACCACCTGATTGTGGCGGAAAATGCAGAAAGACTGAAAGAGAGCGAACTGTAAGGCAGTGATAAGTAACCCGTAACTAAAAAATAATATGAACAAACAGCAATTATTCGAGAACATCAAGCGCAAGAAGTCATTCCTTTGCGTAGGTCTTGACACCGACATCAAGAAAATACCCGAACATCTTCTGAAAGAGGAAGACCCTATATTCGCTTTCAACAAAGCCATCATCGACGCTACTGCCGACCTCTGCATCGCCTACAAGCCCAATCTGGCATTTTATGAGAGCATGGGCGTGAAAGGCTGGATAGCTTTCGAGAAAACCGTAAACTACATCAAGCAGAACTATCCCGACCAATTCATCATCGCCGACGCCAAACGCGGTGACATCGGGAACACCTCTGCCATGTATGCCCGTACCTTCTTCGAAGAGCTGGATATAGATTCCGTAACCGTAGCTCCCTACATGGGCGAAGACAGTGTGACCCCGTTCCTTACGTACGAAGGCAAATGGGTAATCCTGCTTGCGTTGACCAGCAACAAAGGCTCGCACGACTTCCAGCTGACGGAAGACACCAACGGCGAACGCCTCTTCGAAAAAGTGCTCCGCAAATCCCAGGAGTGGGCCAGTGACGAACAGATGATGTACGTAGTAGGCGCCACACAAGGCCGCGCCTTCGAAGATATCCGCAAGATTGTTCCCGAACACTTCCTATTGGTTCCCGGCGTAGGCGCACAAGGCGGCTCCCTGGAAGAAGTCTGCAAGTATGGCATGAACAAGACTTGCGGCCTGATTGTCAACTCCAGCCGTGGCATCATCTACGTGGACAAGACAGAGAACTTCGCCGCCGCCAGCCGAAAAGCAGCCCAAAAAGTGCAGGCACAGATGGCGGAAGAGTTGAAAAAAGTGATTAACGACTAACGCTTAATGTTCGAAAGAAAGATTATCAACGACCCTGTCTTCGGGTTCATCAACATACCAAAGGGGTTGTTGTACGATGTTGTACGACATCCTCTTTTGCAACGTCTAAACCGTATCAAGCAACTGGGGTTGTCCTCTGTCGTATATCCCGGTGCGCAGCATACACGGTTCCAACACTCTTTGGGAGCCTTCTACCTGATGAGTGAGGCCATCCAGCAACTTGCCACCAAAGGAAACTTTATCTTCGACAGCGAAGCCGAAGCTGTGGAAGCCGCTATCCTGATGCACGACATCGGCCACGGCCCCTTCTCCCACGTACTGGAAAATACCATCGTGCAGGGCGTCTCCCACGAAGACATCTCCTTGATGCTGATGGAACGTATCAACAAGGAAATGAACGGACAGTTGACACTCGCCATTCAAATTTTCAAGGATGAATACCCCAAGCGCTTCCTGCACCAACTGGTAAGCGGGCAACTGGATATGGACCGCCTGGACTACCTGCGCCGCGACAGCTTCTATACCGGAGTGACCGAAGGCAACATTGGCTCCGCCCGCATTATCAAGATGCTGGATGTAAAGGATGACCACCTGGTAGTAGAGTCCAAAGGCATCTATTCTATTGAGAACTTCCTCACCGCCCGCCGCCTGATGTACTGGCAAGTCTATCTGCACAAAACCTCCGTTGCCTACGAGAAAATGCTGATTAGCACCCTGCTCCGCGCCAAGGAACTGGCAAGCCGCGGCATAGACCTCTTTGCCTCACCCGCCTTGAAATTCTTTCTATACAACGACATCAGCCGGGAGGCATTCTACAACAATCCCGAATGTTTGGAGAATTTCATTCAGTTGGACGATAATGACATCTGGACTGCCCTCAAGGTATGGAGCCGCCATTCGGACAAGGTTTTGTCCACCCTGAGCGCCGGCATGATTAACCGAAACATCTTCAAAGTCGAGATTTCTACCGAACCTATTAGTGAGGAACGGAAAAAAGAACTAACTTTGCAAATCAGTGAACAACTGAACATCCCTCTCTCCGAAGCGAGATATTTCATCTCTACCCCCAGCATCGAGAAGAATATGTACGACGAGGCAGATGACAGTATTGACATCCTCTACAACGACGGCAGCATCAAGAATATTGCCGAAGCATCGGATATGCTCAATATCTCTCTTCTGTCCAAGAAAGTAAAAAAGTACTACTTATGCTACCAACGTTTGCATAGATAAGTATAAAATATTCACCTCAGGACAAGGAAATATAAAAAAAAAGTCCGTTATTTGCGTTTTGAAACCATCTAACAAGAATAAGACATGGAGTTCTCTGCTAAACAAATTGCAACATTTATCCAAGGAGAAATTGTTGGAGACGAGAATGCTACCGTTCACACCTTTGCGAAAATCGAAGAGGGAATACCGGGAGCCATCTCCTTTCTATCCAACCCCAAATATACCCCCTACATATACGAAACCCAATCAAGCATTGTTCTGGTAAACAAGGACTTTGTTCCGGAACAAGAAGTGAAAGCCACCCTGATTAAAGTGGACAATGCGTATGAAAGTCTTGCTAAATTGCTAAATCTTTATGAGCAAAGCAAGCCAAAGCGGGTGGGAATTGACTCTCTGGCCTTTGTTGCCGAGACAGCTAAAATTGGCAAGGATGTTTACATTGCGCCTTTTGCCTGCATTGGCGAATACGCAGAGGTGGGAGACAATACGGTCATTCATCCGCACGTCACGATTGGCAGCGGTGCCAAAGTGGGCAATGACTGTATTATTTACGCTAACTCCACCATCTACCACGATTGCCGGGTAGGAAACCACTGCATCCTGCACTCCGGTTGCGTTATCGGTGCAGACGGTTTCGGCTTCGCCCCCACTTCCGAGGGCTATGAAAAAATACCGCAAATAGGTATCACTATCCTGGAAGACCATGTGGAAATCGGTGCCAACACGTGTGTGGACCGTGCTACTATGGGAGCCACCATCGTACATAGCGGTGTGAAACTGGATAATTTGATTCAGGTGGCACACAATGATGAAATAGGCTCCCACACCGTAATGGCGGCGCAAGTAGGTGTAGCAGGTTCTACCAAGATAGGAGAATGGTGCATGTTCGGCGGGCAGGTAGGCATTGCAGGTCATATTCATATTGGCAACAAAGTGAACCTTGGCGCACAGTCTGGTGTTCCCAGTAGCATAAAGGACGGTAGCCAACTTATCGGTACCCCTCCTATGGAGCTGAAACAATATTTCAAGGCATCCATCGCACAAAGAAGTTTGCCGGAAATGCAAGTGGAACTGCGCCAGCTCCGCAAAGAATTGAATGAACTTAAACAACTATTAAATAAGTAACCAATGTTAAAACAAAAGACTCTAAAAGATAGCTTTTCGCTTAGTGGAAAAGGTCTTCATACGGGACTTGACCTAACCGTTACTTTCAATCCTGCTCCGGATAACCATGGATACAAAATCCAACGTATCGACTTGGAAGGACAGCCTACCTTCGATGCCGTTGCAGACAACGTATCCGAAACTACCCGTGGAACTGTAATCTCCAAAAACGGAGTAAAGGTGAGCACAGTGGAGCATGGTATGGCAGCCCTCTATGCATTGGGTATCGATAACTGCTTGATACAGGTAAACGGACCGGAATTTCCCATTCTGGACGGAAGCGCCCAATATTATGTCAACGAAATAGAGCGCGTAGGCACTGTAGAACAAAATGCCGTAAAAGATTTCTATATCATCAAGTCCAAAATTGAATTCCGTGACGAAACAACCGGCTCTTCCATCATCGTGTTGCCGGACGAGAACTTCAGCTTGAATGTATTGGTATCATACGATTCCAACATCCTCCCCAACCAGTTTGCAACGCTGGAGGACATGACGAAGTTCAAGGATGAAATCGCCGCAAGCCGTACTTTCGTGTTTGTACGCGAAATTGAGCCGTTGCTGCAAGCCGGTCTTATCAAGGGCGGCGACCTTGACAATGCGATTGTTATTTACGAACGCGAAATGTCCCAGGAGAACTATGACAAGCTGGCCGACGTGATGGGTGTTCCTCATATGGACGCCAAACAATTGGGATATATCAACCACAAACCTTTGGTGTGGCCCAATGAATGCGCCCGCCACAAGTTACTTGATGTCATCGGTGACCTGGCCTTGATAGGCAAGCCCATCAAGGGCCGTATCATCGCTACCCGCCCGGGACACACTATCAACAATAAGTTCGCCCGCCAGATGCGCAAGGAAATCCGTTTGCACGAAATACAAGCCCCTACCTACGACTGCAACCGCGAACCGATTATGGATGTAAACCGCATCCGCGAACTTCTGCCTCACCGTTACCCGATGCAATTGGTGGACAAAGTCATAGAAATAGGTGCCAACTACATTGTAGGTGTCAAGAACGTAACTTCCAACGAACCTTTCTTTCAGGGACACTTCCCGCAGGAACCCGTAATGCCCGGTGTGTTGCAGATAGAGGCAATGGCACAGACGGGAGGTTTGCTTGTTCTGAATTCAGTGGATGAACCGGAACGTTACTCCACCTACTTCATGAAGATTGACGGTGTGAAATTCCGCCAGAAAGTGGTACCTGGAGATACCCTCATCTTCCGTGTAGAGCTGATGGCCCCCATACGCCGCGGCATCTCTACCATGAAAGGCTATGTGTTTGTAGGCGAAAAAGTTGTCTGCGAAGCAGAGTTTATGGCGCAAATAGTTAAGAACAAATAATAAAATTTACGATTAGACTATTTACGATTTACGATTCAAATTATTCGTGAGAATTATCACATTCGGATAAAATCGTATATACAGTAAATCGCAAGTATTCTCAATCGTAAATCGTAAATAGCTAAATCGTAAATAATATGATAAGTCCCTTAGCGTATATTCATCCCGAAGCCAAAATCGGGGAAAACGTAGAGATTGCTCCTTTTGTTTTCATTGACAAGAATGTGGTAATCGGTGATAACAACAAGATTATGGCAAATGTCAACATTCTGTACGGTGCACGCATCGGCAATGGAAACACCATTTTCCCGGGAGCCGTTATCGGTGCTATTCCCCAGGATTTAAAGTTCAGAGGGGAGGAAAGCACTGCTGAAATCGGAGACAACAATATCATACGTGAAAACGTAACTGTCAACCGCGGTACAGCTGCCAAAGGCAGAACCATCGTCGGTAACAACAATCTCCTGATGGAAAGTGTACACGTGGCCCACGATGCTCTGATAGGCAACAGCTGTATCATTGGCAACTCTACAAAAATGGCGGGTGAAATTGTCATCGACGATTATTCCATCATCAGCGCCAATGTACTGATGCACCAATTCTGCCATGTGGGCGGTTATGGAATGATACAAGGCGGCTGCCGTTTCAGCAAGGACATCCCACCGTACATCATTGCCGGACGCGAGCCTATCTGCTATGCGGGAATCAATGTGGTAGGGTTACGCCGCCGTGGCTTCTCCAACGAGACCATTGAGAAAATCCATGATGCCTATCGTATTATCTATCAAGGCGGTCTGAACAATACGGATGCCTTGAAGAAAATCGAGGATGAAATGGAAATGACACCGGAAATAAGCTATATCGTAAACTTTATACGTGAATCAGCCCGCGGCATTATCCCCGCAGGAAAATGAAAAACGTATGATTTACACAAAGTCAGAAATCATAAATTATAAATCATCATGATCTACAGATTTACAATCATCTCTGATGAGGTGGACGATTTTGTCAGAGAAATACAGATAGACCCGGAAGCTACCTTTTATGACTTCCATGAAGCGATTCTAAAGTCGGCAGGCTACACTAACGACCAAATGACGTCTTTCTTCATTTGCGATGATGACTGGGAGAAAGAGAAAGAAATTACGCTGGAAGAAATGGATGACAATCCGGAAATGGACAGTTGGGTGATGAAAGAGACCCAGCTGAGCGAACTGGTTGAAGACGAGAAGCAGAAACTTCTCTATGTATTCGATTATATGACTGAGCGCTGCTTCTTCATCGAGCTTTCTGAAATCATTACCGGAAAGGAAATGAAAGGAGCCAAATGCACCAAGAAAGCAGGTGAAGCTCCCAAGCAGACCATTGATTTTGAAGAGATGGCAGCTGCTGGCGGTTCCCTTGATTTGGACGAAAACTTTTACGGCGACCAGGACTTCGATATGGAAGATTTCGACAAAGAGGGTTTCGGCGGTTTGGACGAAGCCGGAAACTCCTTTGAAGAAGAGAAATATTAAACAGACATACCATACAGATTTCTTTTAGGCACGGATTACACGGAAACACACGGTTGTTATTGAATATTCCGTGTAATCCGCGTAATCCGTGCCTATTTTTTTACCCGCATGCACACCCTAATCGTACTTATCGGTCCCACCGGAGTAGGCAAAACAGAGCTCAGCCTCCGATTGGCAGAACATTTCCATACTTGTATCGTCTCGGCCGATTCGAGACAACTCTATGCAGATTTAAAGATAGGCACGGCTGCCCCTACACCGGAGCAACTGCAACGGGTACAGCATCACTTCGTCGGTACCCTGAAGCTGACAGACTATTACAGTGCCGCCCAATACGAAGCGGAAGTGATGAAGCTGCTGGAAGACCTGTTTACAAAGCATAACACCGTACTGCTGACCGGAGGCTCAATGATGTATGTAGATGCAGTCTGTAAAGGAATTGACGACATTCCGACCGTAGATGCCGATACACGCCAGCTCATGCTGCACAAATACGAAACAGAAGGTCTGGAAAGACTTTGTGCGGAACTTAAGCTGTTGGATCCGGAATATTACAAAATAGTAGATTTGAAGAATCCCAAACGCGTAGTCCATGCTTTGGAAATCTGCTACATGACGGGAAAGGCCTACACTTCCTTCCGCACTCAACAAAAGAAAGAACGCCCCTTCCGTATCATCAAAATAGGATTAACACGTAACCGGGAAGAGCTTTATGAACGCATCAACTGCCGGGTGGACCAAATGGTGGAAGAGGGTTTAGTGGAAGAAGCGCGCATGGTCTACCCGCATAAAAGTCTAAATTCCCTAAATACAGTAGGCTACAAAGAAATATTCAAGTACCTGGATGGTGAATGGACATTACCCTTTGCCATCGAAAAGATAAAGCAGAACTCACGCATCTATTCCCGTAAGCAAATGACCTGGTTCAAACGAGACGAGGAAATCCACTGGTTCCACCCGGAGCAGGAAGGGGAAATACTGGAATACTGTCATTGTTCCATCAAAGGCGTATAAGCCTTTCGGACAAGTGCTTCCACATCTTGATAAAGCTTCTGCATTTCTTGAGAATCAATGCTTCCTTGCTGTCTCCAGCTGTCCAACAATAGGCATGTACGGCGAAACACCTCTGCCTCTACCGTAACAAGCTGCTGCATATAGCCATTATTCTCCATATTGTACAGTTTTTCCCAATTCAGATAACGATTGGTTCCCATCCCCTGATTATAACAAAAGACATTGTTGGAAAGCCGGAGTGACCAATCACTGAGCGGAGCGGCGGCACACGCCTTGTCCCAACATACCATCGGAGGCAGAAGTCTATCCGCATCCTTCACCCAAAGCGGCACGGCAATACCCGTAGGAGGATATCCCAGCATTGTCCACATCGTAGTAAGTTCCACCTTCTCACCCGGTTTTACGCCCTGCACCACAATGGAACAAGAAGTACTGTTACGGGGAATAAAATCCTGGTCGACAAACCAACCGGAACCTTGCGGGCGATTAAATTTCCCGTTCTTCAAATCAATATCAAGCATGCCATTGCGAAACGAACGTGAAAGATCATTGAATATACCCTGCGGTGTGATCCCTCCCGTTGCAGAAGCCCTCATCAGTACCCTGTCTGCCTCCATATAGCGTACATAACCTGCCCCCCGATTTGCTTCACCGGCAAAAGAGAAGTTGGTACGGGCAATGTAGCCGTAAGGAGCATCTTTGGGATTATTGGCATCATACATCGTATATTTATAATAATCCACCTCAAACATGGCGGCAGCGCCTTGAGCGTCGATTACGCCAAAATTGGCCTCTATCAAGCTGGGCTTGGAAATGGTATCGAGGAAATGGCAGAAATCCTCCACCGTGGCACAAACCTCCAAGGCACGGTAGATAATCCTCCCGTTGGCTGCCCCCCGTTCTTCCCCATCTTTCACTTCCACCAGATTGTAGGATTGGGTGTTCATCAAGGCAAAACCAACGGAGTTTGTACCCATCCATGCCTCTTTCAAGGCAGGAAAGTTAGCACTATTCACATCGGCAATGAAGTTATACTTCTCCCCTTTTATATAAGCAACATGATTTCGCAGATAGTCCGTATCACGGTTTTTCCATAGCAACGGACGGCCGTCAGGAGTAACCTTTCCAGAAACGACGGCAGATGTACAAGCCAGAACCGGCTCAGCAGTGAGTGCCGCAAGCAGTCCCCATATTAAAAAAAGATGTTTTATCATAACCTTGCCTTCCTTAGATTTATATTCGCAAAGGTATGATAATCTGTGAAAGGGCAAAAGAAATCCTCTGAAATCCTTATCCCCTATTCATCAGGAAAGAATTATTCGCTGACAAGTTTCTGCAACTTATCCTGCATATACCGAAGTTTCGCAGTTCCAGTACCTTGTTCTATATGACGGATAATGCCTTTCTTATCCACCAGTATAGTGACCGGCATACCACTCACATGAAAGGTCTCGAAGAAAAACAAGTCATCGGCTATCTGGGTAAAGAGGAAAGGACGGCTCTCTACAATTTTCTTTATTTGTGCAGCACTGTCAAAAGTCGTAGCAAGATAGGTTACATCAGGATAGACTTCTATCCATTTGTTCAGCTCCGGCATTTCACGGATACAAGGACCACAGCCGGTATACCAGAAGTTCAAGACCATAGGACGTCCCGTCACATCGGCCTTGCTCCACTCCTGTCCTTCTATGTCTTTCACTTTGAATTCCGGAAAAGCCTTTCCTATCCATTCTTCCTTCTTCAAAGTCTGTACGGCACCGCCTATCGGCAACTTCTTCCCCGTTCCTCCACGGTAACTCATCAAGAAAGCTTCCGCACCAGGCACCTCGTCGGCAGGAGTAGCATATTCTCTCACCTCCTCAGACAGCACAATGCCCTTGCGCAAGCGGAGTTCCGTAACCTCGTGTCTCGCGCCGTCCTCATGTATTATGAAAGCCGCCACGTTGTCCGAACCCACACCAGGCGGCATGCCTTCGAAGAAAAGCCCGCCCACCAAATAATATTTCTTACCGGCTGTCTGGGCAGAGCAAAGCCCTGCCCCCACAGCTACCAGAATCAGAAACAAAGAGAGAATTTTCCTTATCATAATTGTTAGAGACTATTCACTTTTCAGCGTAATCGTAAGCTTGGGCTGCACCTTCACTTTGCCGGTAGCCATACCTATATACGAAACAACCAATACAGCATCCTTAGAAGGTACAGAAAGGACAAAATTGCCATTGACATCGGTAACGCTTCCCGTAGTGGTACCTTCTATCAGAACAGCCGCACCGATAATAGGCTCACCCTGCTCATCCACCACTTTACCTTCCACTTTCATATTACCTTGAACGGAAGTCTTTTCTACAGCTTTAGTTTTTTTAGTAGTAATGTAAATCTCACCTTTTCCACCTGCCTCTTTCTTCACCTCAATACCCTCAATATTCTCGGCAGGTATTAAATCATCGATAGTTTTAGTACTCAAATCAACTTTTTCTCCATCAATATAGATAGTCTTTATTAAATCAAGACTACCGTTATGCTGTACTTTAGCGTTCTCTGTCACCTCATTATCCCGACGGATAACTATACCTGGAGTTCCTTGTTTCAGGGTTATCAAAAGAACACCATTCTTTCCCTTTTCTCCATATAATTCCGTGGCAGATTTATCTTTCAAAACCGTTACACGTTCTATCTTATCAGGATTCAATGCACTCATGACAGATGGCGTCACCTCTTTTCCATCCACAATATACAATGGCTCTTTCCCATTACCTGCATATCCTTCAACTGTAATACCATTGGCAGAAGAAGTTTTTTCAAGTTTGTCGTTATCCAGCCTGAACATCACCGGAGCCGTATATTTCACTGCCACCGGCTGCCCCTTCTGTCTCCCTGGTTTCCACTTCGGCATACTACTTATCAAACGCAACGCTTCAGCATTCATATCCTTATCTACAGAACGGAGAAGCTTCGGCTCCTTGATACTACCATCTTTATCCACCACAAATTGGACAGTCACGCGTCCCTGCGTACCTTTCTCTTTGGCAGATGCCGGATAACGCATATTCGTCTTGATATAATCCATGAAAGCGCTCATTCCGCCGCCGGGAAATTCCGGCATCTCCTCTACCACCTCGAAGACCGGAGTTCCCTTCAACTGCTTGCGGACTTCCGTCGGTACATACTTCACATCGGTAGGCTTCGTAGTGTCACCTGCACTTTCTGCCACTTTTGTTTCTACAATTGCAGCCAAATCGTTAACTTTGACGCTTGAAATCTCCTCAACCTTATCGGAGACTTCGGGACGGGCAAAAGCTGTCACTGCAATGGCAGCTACCGGAAGTACATAAAGATACTTCAAACGTGCCCACGGGCTTGATTTTTCTTTTAACATCATAGTGATACGTTTTTTAAGTTTACTGTGATTAAA
>OGML01002640.1_pt1 | contig 12275 bp, 10 predicted proteins | sample 1572951 | NCBI WGS metagenome assembly OGML01 (sample SAMEA2581883, study PRJEB24529) | metagenome | biome: Human gut stool | place: China | collected 2011 | reverse complement strand
CGCAGTTGCACAGATATGTCTGCATCATAAGATTCGTTATTGCACCATCAAATCCCTTTTCTCCATCCTTACCAAATCCAGCTTGTTTTTTCAATTCATTGGAATAAATCTCTGAATCAGCATTGTTTTCCATAAAATTGACCATTATCTTTTTATGCTTATTAGGTGCTTTCCCATCATCATATAATGCATCAAAATCATATCCATCCCTGCGGTAATTAGCAAATACCGGAAGCCACTTTTTTGATATAAATCCTGCCTTCTTATCAAAGAACTTTCCATAGACGATATCATGCCGCCTTGCTATAATAGCCCGCCACATCCATGGATCAATCTCTGGATCATCACTCCACCAGTACTCTGGAACAGTTCTTTCTTCAAGTGAAAACCCGTCTATATCATTCTTAAATAATGGTAAAAAGCCAAGTTCATTTATATACTTGATTGCTTCATCTACAGAATGAATGCAATCCGGGTTGTCCCACTTCATGCCATGCATAATCCATTCACCTGATTCGTTTCCCATAATACACACCTCTATATGAACACTATTACAGTAACATTATTTTCTTCATATTTATGAAAATCCACTGTTTAATGAAACTCTTCCCATGTTTTTCCATCCAGTATTGATGCTATTTCATCAGTTTTAGGCAACGTTTTACTTTTGAACATTTCTGCCAGATTAAAATATTTACTTTTTTGAATCGGATTTTTACTTGCTTTTTTAAAGTCTGTTGGATAAAAATGCTCAACTATAAAATATCTATGTTTGATGGTTTTTAAATTGTATCCATATTCTGTCTCTGCATGAACAATAGCCTCTTTAATCTTTTCTCTCTCCTCTTTTGTAGCAGCTTCTCCGCTTTCATTAATATATGACACTTCTCCATTTACTAACTCTGCAACAATTGTCTTTTTTAATTTTCCGATCGCTCTAATGCTCTTTCCTTTATATAAGCCAATGTATCCATGACCCGAATAGCCTCTTGAAGCCTGATCATAATAAAAATCATATTTCAAATTATCTTCAAGTGTTGTTCCCGCAACAATTGCTCTCATCCAATTTCCATCATCAGGTATCAGTTTTTCATCAAAACAATACTTCTTATAATCATCAAGCACAGCCATGATCTCTGAATCCCGCTCATCTACAATATCTTCCATTGCAGCAACTAATTGTTCAAATGTAATATTTACATGCCTTATTGGTGTTTTTATTTCATTAATCCTATCTGCATTATACTTTTTCAGCACAATGCCAAAACTATCCATCAATGATTCTTTCATAGGTTTTGGATCTAACGTTAAAAGCACCTTTATCTCCTCTGTTCCAAACTGAGTCAGATGTTTTTCAAGCTGATCCTGCTGAAATTGATTATGTAATTTTGTCTCAACTACTATTTTAAAACTTTTCTGGCTTATAATCGCATCTGGAACACTTTCGTCTCCTGCTACCTGAAGCTCAAATGTTATTTCAGGTGTCTCATCTTGTCCCAGTATTAGAGCATTCAACATTACAAAGAATTTATCCGCATTATAATTATATAAGCGAGATAACATCAGCATAGTATTAGATGTATCTACATTCTCCTTCGAATGATATCTTTGAAAATAATGTATCTGCACATTTATCCCCCCAATTTATCTATATTATTTTATCACAAGAAAACTGCTTGCACCATTTGCATTTGCAAATACTGCATACTGCGCCATATTCGTCAGCTTCCTTGTGACTGCCGCTTCATCCTCTACGATTGCTACTGTAATCAAAATGTTCTCCCCAATACAAAAAATCCACTATACTAAATCTGTTTCAGTATAGCGGATTCTTTATAAAAATACAATTGATTCAATTTGATTGGCTAATTACTATGACTTTTATCTCGCAAAGGCACTGGCTCCGCCTGCGATACAGCCTCCATCGCAGAGAATGTCTGTGCCGGTCAGATAACTTAACCTCTCATCGATCAGTGCAACATAAAGCGGTGCAATCTCCTCCGGGAGTCCATTTCTCTTGATTGCCGCAAATTTCAGATAGGTGGACGCTTCCTCTTTTTCGAGATTTCCGAGCGGTGTCTCAAAGTTTCCTGGCGTAATACTTAACACCCGGGCATTCTTTCTGGCAAAACGTGCTGCATCCTGCTTTGCAAACCAGATAGTAAAATGCTTACTCATACTGTAGGCGACACCCTCTCTTGTTTTCCGTGGAAACATTTTTACTTTTTTCATCATTTTATCCATAAAAAGCTTCCGGTCTGTACATGCAAGCGGATAAACCCTTTTTGGCATAATAAACGACGGTGCCATGTAAGCAGAAGTGGAACTTGTGTCGATCACACAGCCGCCCTCTGCGATCACTTCAAAAAATGCATCGTTGATATTGACGGTTCCAAGTGCGTTTGCCTGCATGATTTTCTCCGCATCTCCCATATGCGGACTCATTCCGGCAATATGCAACACGGCCTTTACTGCCCCACATTCTGCCGCATGCCTTGCCAATGCAAAGCAGTGTTCCCTGTCTGAAACGTCACAGCTATACGCTTCTGCTTCGCATCCGTCTTTTCTCAATTCTTCTACTGCACCTGCAAGTTTTTTTTCATTTCGTCCAACTATCATTACATAGTACCCTTTTTTTGCTGCCTCTTTTGCAGCTGCAAAACCGATTCCGGAGCCGCCTCCGGTTACAACACATACTTTTTTCATATCACAAAAATCTCCATTATAAACTTTTTTCCTTTCCACTGCCTTTTATGCAATTTTTCCTTCTGCTCTAAGCCACACTGCCTCATCATGCAATGTCTCCGCATAGCTTCTTGTATGATAGCCCAGTTCCTTTTCTGCCTTGGAATAGTCAAATGCATTATTGCGTTCCAGATTGTAGACAGAAAATGTCGTCATCAATGCTTTCGCACCGGTTTTCGCTGCCTTTTTCTCCATCTGCTTTGCGAGCAGTTTTGCCAATCCGAGCGGCAGATAAAATTTACAGGTGCCACAGTGAAGATCTTTGTCTAACAGTTCACACATTTTCTTTAACGTTACTTCCTCATTTCCAAGAATGTAACATTCGCCTTTTCGTCCTCTATCGGCTGCTGCGATACAGCCCGCTGCAAGGTCACGCACGTCACAGAGGTTAAAACTTCCGCCCATGCCGATCGGCATTTCGCCATTGATGATTTTAATAATGGTTCCTGTAGTCTCCCCCACTGCATAGTCCTGTGGCCCTAAAATACCACTCGGGTGTACGACGCATGCGTTTAATCCTTCCTTTTTCACTGCATCCAAAACAGCCTGTGTTGCCATCGCCTTGGTCTTGCTGTACCAGCCCACGACTTTCTCTGCATCAAACTCATTTACCTCTTTGATCTTCTGTCCCTTTGGAATTTCCGGAATCGCTCCGGTAGAACTTACGTAGACAAGGTTTTTGCACTCTTTGTGCTCTAAACATTTCTGGATGATATTTTTGGTTCCACCCACATTCACATCCACAAGTTTCTGGTTAAAATCAGGATTGACACTGACCATGCTTGCCACATGGAGCACGATCGTCTCTGTGCCCTCCGGTGCTTTGAAAAAGTTTTCGAGTGAATCGATATCACAGAGATCTCCCTTTACAATCTCTGCCTCTTTTGGAATATATTTGATTGCCGGATCACCATCAAGAACAAATGCTCTTACTTTTTCTCCACGCTCCAACAACTGATGACATACATGACTTCCTAAAAAACCTGCTGCTCCTGTTACTAAATATAATGTTTCGCTCATTTTATGTTTCCTCTCTTTTTTGTAATGATCTGTGTTTCATTTGTTTGTCTGTATCATAGAGAGGTTTTGTTTGCGAATTGCTTCTGTTTTGTTTCGGAATTATTAAAATGTATTTTCTCCTGGCTTGCCACAAGCGTGCCACCGTATTTTTCCGTCAGATGCTTTACAGCTATAACAGTGCATGCCCCTTCTCGCACACCTTTTCTGCCTCATCAAGCTTTGCTTCAATGAGAGGCTCCACTTTCTCTTCTCTCCGCTTTTTCACATTTTTATAAAGAGGATATGCGATTCCCCACAGAAAAAATCCCGGGATTGCAAGCAAAATCATCAGCCAGATGATCGGTTTTGCAGCCGTCACAGCGAATACCGAACCCGCCATAAATGCACAGCCTGAAATCCCACTAATCAGTGCCGCGATCATTGCAAAAGATTCTGTGGAATTTTCGAGCGCCGCAATCTCACTCATGCACGCCTCAAAATGTCTCTGTAACCGTGTCAGTTCCATTTTATTTAAAACTGCCCTGCTCCGCTTTAAATGGATTGTTACTTTTCCCATTCCTTTTTCTATGGGTACATTGGAATCCACTCTCCATCCAAAATGCTCGTAGCCATCCATATACTGTGACATCTGATTCTCGGCGACCGTCACTTTCGTATAATCAAAACTCTCAAACTCACTCATTTTTCTACACTTTCCCAGAAATTCGCTTTCTGTCTGTTATCCAATATTCTACCTTTTCGGAATGATCACCGTAAACTTACTGCCGCGTCCCGGTTCGCTTTCCACTTCGATTTTATAATCATTTAACTGCAAAACACGCAGGGAAAGCGCCAGTCCAAGTCCATTTCCAGCCATTGCGTGGGACGTATCCCCCTGATAAAATTTTTCAAAAATATGTTTCCTTGTCTCTTCCGTCATTCCGCAGCCGTTATCCTCCACCGACACACGGATCTCAGAATCATCCGACTGCTCGGTCAGCTTTATCGTTCCTCCCGGTTCTGTGAACTTCACTGCATTGGAAAAAAGGTTATTCCAGACTAACTCCATCAACGCAGCATCTGCCGCGATCTTTATAGAATCTTCCATATCTGCATCAAATCCAATATCTTTTTTCTCCCACACCGGCTCATAATTCACGGCACATTCCGCAAGCTGTCCACACAGATCGTACTCTTCTGCTACCGGCGTGATCGCCTGTTTTTCAAGCTTGTTCAGTTTTAAAATATTACTGATAAGTTCCGACAGACGCTTTGTAGTCTGAAAGATCACTTCGGCATATTCTTTTTGTTTCTCCGGCGTCTTTTCCATACAGAGCAGCTCCGCATTGTTCTGGATAATTGCAAGCGGCGTCTTGATCTCATGGGAAACATTGGAGAAAAAGTCCGTTTTCAACGTCTCAATACTGCCGAGTTCCTCCACCATTTTATTAAAATCAATGATCATGACATCCAGATAATCCAGCCGGTCAGAGGTGTGAAGTGTTGGAACATACACTGAAAAATCGCCCTCTGCCACTTTTTTAGTTGCATCTGCCAGGTCATGCATTGGCTTTTCATAGCTTTTCCGGATCACATTTTTCGTAAAAAGTGTCAATCCAACTGCCACAATAGTCCAGTAACCAAGCGGTAAAATCACCTGTATGATTTTGTTCCACCCCAGTGCATTCATACCTACGATAATTCCTGTATGAATACCGGACATTAACAGCAATACGAGAAAATACACCAGAAACAGGGAAGATGGAAAACGGTCATTTTTGATTGTGTTGGTATGGTTCAATTTGTTCATGTTTTCAGGCAGTCCCTTTCTATAGCAATACCGCTTTGTATCCAAGTCCACGCACAGTTTTGATCTCGAATCCATCGCAGGTGGAAAACTTGTCGCGGAGCTTTGTCACATAGACATCCACAGCCCGCAGGCTCGTTCCCGAATCAAGCCCCCAGAACTCATCCATAAGCTGCGCCCTTGTAAATGTTTTTTTCGGGTAAGACAACAGTTTATATAAAATATTGAATTCGCGTGTTGTGACCGGTATTTCCTCCCCATCTATCGTTGCAGTCATGCCGTCCGCATCCATCTCCAGATTTCCGACAATAAGTTTGCGCTCCATCTCGATATTACTTCTCCGGAGCAGTGCCCTCACACGCATCTCAAGTTCTGCCAACTCCACCGGTTTTACCATATAATCATCGATTCCAACTAAAAATCCTTTCCGTTTGGAAGGAAGATCGTCCTTAGCCGACATGAAAAGAATCGGGATCTGTTTATTGACCTGACGAACTGTCTCCGCAAATTCAAATCCATCGATCTCCGGCATCATAATGTCGGAAATGATCAGCTCGTAGAGATTGTTATACATCTCGTCATAGGCTTCGTTCGCACTCAAAACGCCTTTTGCCTCAAATCCACAGTCATTTAAATAGGTGCAGACCGTCTGGTTTAAATTTTTATCATCATCCACTACAAGAATGTGTATCATTTTTCTGTTCCTTTCTGGTTTCTATCATTGTCCATTGATTACATCATAACATATATTATTTTGAATTTGTTTGAGTTTTGTTTCAGAATTGTTAATAGAAGAAAATCTGATCGTTTTCAATTATTTTAATAGCGCTTGCATAACGAAAAAATCCGCTTATAATAAAAGTCAAAAAGATAAATTAAGAGGAGAAGGATCATATGACACCAAAAGCAAAATATTACGAAACACTCGCCAATACCATGATCAAAAATTTTGAAAAAAGAAGAATGGAGGCTTACTACTGCCCGACTGCAAAAGAAGCCGTAGAGAAAGCACTTTCTTTCCTGCCATCCGGTGCAGTCGTGGCTCACGGCGGCTCCATGACATTAGAGGAAACCGGCATGATGGATGCACTGCGTTCAGCCGATATTCAGTTTTTAGACCGGGCAGTCTGTAAGACGCCGGAAGATTCCAGAAAAATATTCCACGACGCACTGATGGCTGACTACTATTTCATGAGCACCAACGCCATGACAATTGATGGAGAATTAGTCAATATCGACGGTAACGGAAACCGCGTTGCTGCTTTGATCTATGGTCCTGAAAATGTCATCATTCTTGCAGGAATGAACAAGGCTGCAAAGGACGTTGCAGAAGCCATTGACCGTGTCCACTTAACCGCAACCCCTATGAACTGTGTACGTCTGAACAAGCAGACACCATGTGCTGTCACCGGAGTCTGTGCCGACTGCCTCTCTCCTGACTGCATCTGCAATCAGGTTGTTATTACTAGAAGAAGTGGCATTCAGGGAAGGATTAAAGTTATTTTAATTGGAGAGGAACTTGGCTACTAAAAGATGCAAAAGGCACTTTTTTATGGAGTATAACCACTCTTGTATCCGCAATAAGCAAAAGGACGCATGAAAAATAATATGTACCCTCCTTACTGGTTTGTCCAGTAAAGAGGGTACATATTATTTTTCATGCGTCCTTTTTTATTTACAGATATCCCCGTAGCACTCCGGTCTTCTGTCCCGGAAGATTCCCCATGAAAGGCGGTTCTCCTGCATTTCATTTAAGTCGAACGTTGCAAGGATCACCTGTTCCGTCTTGCGGTCTGCCTCTGCCACAAGTTCTCCGGTCTGATCTGTGATAAAAGAAGATCCGTAAAATGTGAGAGCTGATCTCTGTCCGCCATTTTCTTCACATGGAACTACTTCTTCTGTTCCGATACGGTTTGCTGCAATCACCGGCATGAGGTTTGCTGCTGCATGTCCCTGCATCGCCCTTCTCCAGTGCGGCATGCTGTCACACTCTAAGATCGGTTCACTGCCGATCGCTGTCGGGTAAAAGAGCAGCTCTGCTCCTTTGACCGCCATGGCTCTTGCTGTCTCCGGGAACCACTGATCCCAGCAGATGCCGACACCGATTTTTCCATACGCTGTATCAAACACTTGAAATCCGGTATCTCCCGGAACAAAGTAAAATTTTTCCTGATAATAATGATCGTCCGGGATATGTGTCTTGCGGTATATGCCCAGATTACTTCCGTCTGCATCGATTACTGCAACAGTATTGAACAGGCGGTTCACATCTTTTTCATAAAAGCTGACCGGGATGACAACAGACAATTCCTTTGCCAGTGCAGAAAAATGTTTTACCGCATCATTTTCATTCACTTCTTTTGCAAATTCATAGTATTCATATCTGCGTTCCTGACAAAAATACTGTCTTTCAAAAAGCTCCGGCAAAAGGATGATCTGTGCTCCTTTTTCTGCCGCTTCCCGGACAAGTGTATCTGCCTTTGCGATATTTTCTTCCACATTTGTGCTGCATTTCATCTGAACTGCGGCTACTGTGACGTTACGTTTTCTGCTCATAATATGCTGTCTCCCGCTTCTTAATATTTTCCATGCTTTTTCGTTCTATTCCTGTTTGTTCTGAAATCCGGCATTTTTATCTTTCCATCTGTCTTGCAACGATACTTTATATGATTTCCTGCTATCCGTCATCTGCGTACCGGTATCTGCTGTGTGATGCAGTGGATATTGCCACCGCCAATGATGATCTCCCTTGCAAAGACTGGCACGATCTCACGCTCCGGGAACAGCTTCTGCAATAAATCTGTTGCCAGAACATCATGCTCGTCTCCAAACTGCGGCACAAGGACAACTTTATTTCCAATATAAAAATTCACATAGCTTGCCGCTAACCGTTCTCCGGCTTCTCTTGTATCCTCGCCTTCTTCAAACACGTAACCTGCCAGCTCTTTTTCCGTAATACAGACAGGTTTCTTCGGGATTGGCATTTTATGCACACAAAACTTCCTTCCTTTGGCGTCTGTCTCCTGTTCAAGAACCTTAAGATCTTCTGCTGAAAGTGCGTACTGCGGATCACTCTCGTCATCTGTCCATGCAAGGACAACCTCACCCGGTTTTGTAAATGCACAGACATTGTCTACATGTTCATTTGTTTCATCCTGATAGATTCCGTTTGGAAGCCAGATGATTTTCTCTGCGCCAAGATATTCCCGTAATTTTGCTTCGATCTGCTCTTTCGTAAGTTCCGGATTTCTTCCCTTACTGAGCAGACAGGCTTCCGTTGCGATCACCGTTCCCTGTCCGTCTGAATGGATGGAACCGCCTTCCAGCACAAAAGGAGCCGCATCATAATAGTCATAATCGGTCTGTTTACAAAATTCTTCTGCCACCTTATCATCCTTTTGCCAGTCCTGATAAAGGCCATCATAGGTTCCGCCCCAGGCATTAAAGCTCCAGTTGACACCGCGGACTTCCTTTCCATCCGTCACAAAGGTCGGTCCGACATCTCTTGCCCACGCATCATCTGTCGGTATTGTTAAAATTTCTACATTCTCACAAAGCAGCTCTCTTGCCACTGCTTCCGTTTCAGGCTCTGTCAGCATATATACTTTTTCTGTCTCTGCCAGCTTATTGGCAATCTCTGCAAATACTTTTCTGGCTTCTTTTGCCTCATATGGCCACGAACCCGGACGTTTCGGCCAGATTAAGATCACACCATCCTGCGGTTCAAATTCCCCCGGCATATAAAATCCATCCTGATGAGGAGTTCTGTTTTCTATCTTCATACTCATGACAGCCTTCCTTTAAAATCATCATAAGAAAAACGGCGGATCACTTTACATTCACCACTCTCGTCCATCACTGCAATATCCGGCAGTGGGATTCCGTTAAATGTATTGTTTTTCACCATGGAGTAAATTGCCATATCCTCAAAATACAGTCTGTCATCCACTTTTTTCTCTTCATCAAAAGAATAATCCCCGATGATGTCTCCCGCCAGACAGGTATACGAAGATAACCGGTAAGTATATTTCTTTTCCTCCGGCATTCCCGAACTGCGAAGTGGCGGACGATATGGCATTTCCAGCACATCCGGCATATGACATGCTGCGGATGCGTCCAGAATCAACGTCTGCATATCGTTATCTACCACATCCATAACGGTTGTGGCAAGATATCCGGCATTCAATGCAACTGCTTCGCCAGGTTCTAAATAAATGTCAAGATCATATTTTTCCTTCATGTGCAGAATACATTTTTCTAACAGTCCGATGTCATAATCTGCTCTTGTAATATGATGTCCGCCGCCAAAATTCAGCCATTTCATTTTGTAAAGATAACTGCCGAATTTTTCTTCTACCGCCTCTAAGGTTTTTGCAAGATCATCCGCATTCTGCTCACAGAGCGTGTGAAAATGCAGTCCATCCACATAATCATACATCTCATCCGTAAACTGCTCTTTAAAATGCGCAATTGTCACACCGAGACGCGAACCCTTTGCACATGGATCATAGATCGCATGATCCCCCTGTGTGGAGCACTCCGGGTTAATACGGATTCCCACGCTGGTCTTTTTACAGAGATTTTTGTATTTTTCCAGCTGGGAAAAAGAATTAAAAACCATGTGATCGCAGATTTTAACCAGTTCCTTCACGTCCTCTTCTTTATATGCCGGAGCAAATACATGGTTTTCTTTTCCCATTTCCTCTTTTCCGAGACGAGCCTCAAAAAGTCCGCTTGCCGTTGTCCCACTGATATACTGTCCGATCAGTGGGTATTCGTAAAAGCAGGAAAAGGCTTTCTGTGCAAGAAGGATTTTACATCCGGTATCTTTTTCCACTTTCCTGAGAATGGAAAGATTTTTTTTCAACTGTTTTTCATCTATGACATAGCACGGTGTTTTTAACTCTTCAATTCTCATTCTGCCTTTTCATTCCTCTTTCTTACTCTACTTCCTGCGGATTCTCGCAGACTACCCAAGGAAGTCCCCATTTATTCAGTGCTTCCATATATGGATCCGGATCAAATTCCTCTACGTTGAATACGCCAGGTTTTTTCCAGAGACCTTCCACAACCATCATCGTTCCGATCATAGCCGGAACTCCTGTTGTGTAAGAGATTGCCTGAGAACCAACCTCTTTGTAGCACTCCTGATGATCGCATACATTGTAAATATAAATGGTCTTTTCTTTTCCGTCTTTTACACCTTTGAAAATACATCCGATGTTTGTCTTACCTACTGTTCTTGGTCCAAGGCTTGCAGGATCCGGCAATAATGCTTTTAAGAACTGGATTGGCACGATCTCTTTTCCTTCAAAGTTGATCGGTGTTGTGGAAAGCATTCCAACGTTTTCCAGACATTTCATATGTGTTAAGTAGCTCTGTCCGAATGTCATGAAGAAACGGATTCTCTTGATTCCCGGAATATTTTTGGCAAGTGATTCGATCTCCTCGTGATGAAGCAGGTACATATCTTTTTCTCCGACTTCCGGGAAATCATATTCACGCTTAATAGACATTGGCTCTACTTCTACCCAGTGACCATCTTCCCAATAAGAACCCATCGCAGATACTTCTCTTAAGTTGATCTCAGGATTAAAGTTTGTTGCAAATGGGTAACCATGATCACCGCCATTGCAGTCTAAAATATCAATGTAGTGAATCTCATCAAAATAATGTTTTAACGCATATGCGGAATAAACACTTGTCACACCCGGATCAAATCCGCTTCCAAGGATCGCTGTAATGCCTGCATCTTCAAACTTTTTCTTGTAAGCCCACTGCCAGGAATAATCAAAGTATGCTGTAAATCCCTCTTTCTTGCAGCGCTCTTCGTAGATTTTTCTCCATTCCGGATCATCTGTGTTCTCTGCTTCGTAGTTTGCGGTGTCAATATAATCTACTCCTGTTGCAAGGCAGGCATCCATGATCGTCAGATCCTGATATGGGAGTGCCACATTTAACACTGCATCCGGCTTGTATTCGTTGATCAGTGCGATCAGTTCCTCTGTGTTGTCAGCATCTACCTGTGCGGTTGTGATGACTGTTTTTGTTGTTGGCTGTAATTTTTCTTTCATTGCATCACATTTGGACTTTGTCCTGCTTGCGATCATAATCTCAGTGAAAACATCACTGTTCTGGCAACATTTTGCAATTGCTACGGAAGCTACGCCTCCACATCCGATAATTAACGCTTTTCCCATGTTCATATACCTCCAAAAATTCAAAATTAGCTATAATTGATTAGCAGCAATCCCAGTTGTAAATGACATCACTGAAATTGCAGTTTTTTAATTTTTCCCGATTGATGAAGAAGTTCCCAATACCGCAGTCGCCCCACAGCACCCTGTCCTCGCTGTCATGGTAATCACTGTCCAGCTGAAACAGCAGCACATCGTGAGAGTCTCCCTCACCACGAGGATCCCATTGGGTGAACCCAGGATAACCGCCGATCTTATGGCCGCCGCCCCAGTCTTCCCCATCTTCGTCGATAAAATTATCCATATTTTCCAGCAGCTGCTCTGCCTTCTCCGGATAATCCTGCCGCACCAACTTCTTGATACAGTTTTCAAACCGATAGTCACTGGAAGAAATGGTGTCCATATCTGCTGAGAATGCCAGTCCATAGCAGCCCCTCACCGGGAAATAATCCTCCTCATCTGAGGACACATCCTGCATTTTCTCGCAGACCTCTTTTTCTGTGACTGTCCGGTCTGGCTCCTTGTAG
>OGML01002635.1_pt1 | contig 12295 bp, 9 predicted proteins | sample 1572951 | NCBI WGS metagenome assembly OGML01 (sample SAMEA2581883, study PRJEB24529) | metagenome | biome: Human gut stool | place: China | collected 2011 | reverse complement strand
CCATATAACATATCATATTGTAATAGTTTTAAATCATCTAAATAATCTTCAGAATCTTTAAATTGATTATGGAATTTATTTAAAACACCATTATCAATATTTAATCTATTTAATATGGATGATGTTAATTGGTAAGATGTTAAATCTTTATTATCTTTTTCAAGGCTAAAGTTGTCCCAAATAACATATTCAGTTTGGAATATAGAACCATTATCTAAATCTTCATCTTTAAGTCCAAGAGTAGGTAAATGGTCACCAAATAAAACTAAGACTGTTTTTTCATCTCTTTCAGAAAGAGCCTGCACTAAATCTCCAATAAATTGATCTACTTCATATAATTGATTTATATAATAAGTGAAAGAATTAGTAGTCCCTTCATCAGATAGTCCATAAACAGATATTAATGGATTTTCTAACACCTTTTCTTTTGGATAATCACCATGAGATTGTACAGAAATTGTATAAATAAAATCACAATCATCTGTAGAATCTAATGATTTTAATATTTCATCAGTTAAATAATAATCTTTAGCCCAATCATTAGGATTAAATTCTTCAATATCCATGTATTCAAGTGAAGTAAAGGTATCAAATCCTAATTGAGAAAATACAAAGTTTCTATTATAGAAAGTTCCTTTATTATTATGAATTGCATGAGATGAATATCCTAATTCCTTTAAATTATAATTAACACTTTCAGCAGTGCTTTCTTGAAGAATAGTTTTATATGGATATTCTCCAGGGCCAAAGAATTTTAAGCTCATTCCACTTAAAACTTCAAATTCAGTATTTGCTGTACCAGCACCAACAGATGGTACAGTTAAATATCCAGAAGAGTAATTTTCCATAAGGTATCTAAAGTTAGGAACTGGATCTTGTGAAAAACTTAAGAAGTTTACTAATTCTGGATCGAAAAATGATTCTAATTGAACCATAATTATATTAGGTCTTTTTTCTTCTGTATTTTGATTTAAGCCATTTCCATTAGTGGCTAATAATATATTATTTTCTTCTATTTCATTATTAGCTGTTTCATTAGATGAAATTAAGCTTGATATAGATTTAATTTTTTCTAATGAATAATCACTTGGCTTATGAATTCCTGTATTTAATAATGTGTTTGAAAAGCAATATGGAAAACCATAATCTAAATAAGCAAAGGCAATATTACCAAAGTAAGATGATAAAACATTTGTATTTAAAGCTAGCTTAGTTGAACCAAATAAGGTTATCCATATAGAAGTTACAATTAAAATATTTCTTTTATAATTAATTTTTTCTTTTAGTTTTGGTCCTTTGAAAAATAAAAATACAAGTAATAATACCAAAATTATTAATAGACCACTTATTATGGTTGTTACAAATTTGGATAAGTATTTAGATATAATTCCTAGTCCAAATTCAGCAAGTGTTAAATCAGTAGCTGTAAAAGGAGTAACTCTATTGCTTAATATAATTCCATTAGTTACACCAAATCCTATCCAAATAGTTGTTATTAAAGTAAATAAAAATCTTCTTCTTTTAAATAATAATACTATAGATAAAGTTGATAAAATAATTAATGAATTATACAAAAATACTAATGGAGAGCCAAAGATATATCCTAATGTATTAATTAGGCTTCTTCTGCTAAAAAACTCAATTATAAAGTTAATAATTAATGGAGCAAATAAAAATTTCAAAAATGATCGATTCGATTGCTCGTTAAAAGAAAGTTTCATATACTAATCCTCCCATGATTATTTTTTTATTAAAATATGTTAAAATAGTTAAATATTATTAAATCATAGATTATTATACAACTAATGATATTATTTTCCAATAATGTGAAAACGGTAACAAGAAAATTTAAAAAAATTTTTATATTTATAAAAGGTGATAGGAGGGAATAAGTATATATAAGTAGAAGTATACATATTATTAATAATCCACTTAAGAGAATTTTAATGTAAAGAAGGTGATTATGAATGAATATAAATGTAATATTGGAGTATTTTTCGAAATATGGATTGATATTTTTATTTATCGTTGTCTTTATAGAACATTTAAACTGTCCTGGAGTACCTGCAACAATAGTATTACCTACTATTGGAGCTTTTGTAAGTGAAACAAAAAATAGCTTACTTTTAGTTATTTTAATTTCTATAGTGGCAGCTGTATTTGGAAGTATAGTTCTTTACATAATAGGTTATTATATTGGAACTCCAATATTAGATTGCTTAAATAAAAAGATACCTAAAACAGAAAAATATACAGAAAAAATTTTGATGTATTCAAATAAATATGGAAATAAAGCTATTTTTATTTGTAGGTTATTACCTGTTATAAGAACACTAATATCGTTAGTTTCTGGAGTTGTAAGAGCTGAGTTTGGTGGATTTGTATTATATTCAACAATTGGGATAAGTATTTGGAATATTGTCTTGTTATCATTTGGATATTTTGGGGTGAAAGTAATAATACATTAAATTAAGATATGTATTATAAAACATTATAATTATCACTTAAATAAAACATTTTGTATTAGGTTAAATGAATAATTTAGCTTAATATAAGATGTTTTTAATTTTTTTGTTTAAGTGAATTTAAGGATAAAAAAATAAAAAAGTAAATAATCAGTGATAAAAGGGAATATATTTATTACTAGAAAACTTAAGTTATAAGGGAGTGTTGCAATTTGAAAATAAGAAAAATTAATTCTTTATTAGGATTAAATATTATCATTGTAATACTAAATATTGTTGTTTTTTCACCAGGATTAATTGGAATTAATATAGATTTTATTGATGATTTTAAAACAGCTATAGGTATAACAGTAATAATAATGAGTATTATTATTTTTATTATTGGCAATTATAAAATACTTATAAATAGTAAAGAAGAAGTTGATATCTTTAAATTAGAAGATGATGAAGATTATATAAATGCATTAAGAGAAAATAGTTATAAAAAGGTTTTTTCAAAGGATATTGATATTTTGTTAAATCAAATAGAAAGAATAAGTAAAAAGCAAGAAAGAATAGATGATATTTTATTACAAAAGTTTAATGAAAATGAGATAAGTTATAAAAATTTTAAAAATATAATTTCAGAAGTTGTTAATGTATTTTATATAAATTTAAAAAGTGTAATTAATAAGATAAATATTTTTGATGAAGAAGAATATAGAAAAGTAAAAAAAGAAAATATTAATAATAAAATATTACAGGAAAAAATAGAGATGTTTCAGAAATACATAATCTTTGTAAAAGAGTCTGTAGAGAATAATGAAGAAATTTTATTAAAGCTAGATAAGGTGTTATTAGAATTATCAAAATTTAATAGTTTAGAAGATGGGGAATTAGAAAATATGAATGCAGTTAAGGAAGTTGATGAATTAATAAATAAGATAAAGTTTTATAAATAATAAGTAATTTGTAAGTATGGGGGTGATAACATGAAAGAAAAAAAGAAAGGCAATATTATAGGAATTTTAATAGTCATGGCTATTATAATTTTTGGTGTGATTTATGGAGGAATTACTTTAACAAAAAATTGGGGAAAAAGTAAAGAAACAATAAGTAAGGAAAATGCAACAGGAAAATTAAAAAAGATTTGTAAAGACATTAACATAAATGAAGTAGAACCAAGGAAGGCACCTATAGATTTGGGGGTAAAAGATGTTAAGGATACAATACCTAATATAGATAAATATCCAGCAAAGGTTGAAAATACTACTGATAGTTATATTGAAATATTTTCTACTGGAGAAAAAGCAGGAAATGGTAAAGATGGATGGCTTATAGATGTAGCAAATAATTTTAATGAGTCTAAATTTGAGATAAATGGAAAGATAATTTCAGTTAAGGTTAGAGAAATTGCTTCAGGATTAGGAATGGATTATATAATATCAGAAAAATATATTCCAGATGCATATAGTCCATCAAATGAATTGTGGGGAGAAATGATAAAGGCAAATGGCAAAACAATAGAATTATGTGATGATAGAATGGTTGGAAATGTAGCCGGAACTCTTATATCTAAAGAAAAGTATGATGAATTGATAAAAAAATATGGAGCAATTAATTTGAAAAATATTACTCAAGCAGTTGCTAATGGGAGAAATAAATATGGGATACACAAATCCATTTGCAAGTGCAACAGGGTTAAATTTTTTGGTATCAACATTAGCTACATTTGATTCAAGTAATCCTTTAAGTGAAAAAGCAATTGATGGATTTAATGAATTTCAAAATAATATACCTTTAATAGCTTATACTACACTTCAATTAAGGAATTCTGCAGAATCAGGAATTTTAGATGGGTTTATTATGGAATATCAAACTTATATAAACTCTCCAGAGCTAAAGACAGATTATATATTTACACCATTTGGATATAGGCATGATAGCCCATTATATTCTGTTGGTAATTTATCAAATGAAAAGAAGGAAATATTAAATAAGTTTATTGAATTTTATAAACAAGATAAATATCAAGAATTAGCAGTTAAGGATGGATTTAATGCATTAGAAGATTATAAATGCGAAATTGAAAATTTAGATGGAAATACTATATTACAAGCACAAAAATTATGGAAGGAAAATAAAAATGGAGATAAGCCTATAGTTGCTGTATTTGTAGCTGATGTATCAGGAAGTATGGAGGGAGAACCTTTAAATGAACTTAAAAAATCATTATTAAATGGTTCACGATATATAGGAGAAGAAAACTCAATAGGATTAGTTACTTATTCTAATGATGTTAATATTAATCTTCCAATAGAAAAGTTTGACTTAAACCAAAGATCATTATTTACAGGTGCTGTACAAGATATGGATGCAAGTGGGGGAACTGCAACATTTGATGCAATTGCTGTAGCAGTGCAAATGCTTTTAGATGAAAAAGAAAAAAATCCAGATGCTAAATTGATGCTTTTTGTATTAAGTGATGGAGAAACTAATATTGGACATTCACTAGATGATTTAAGAGAAATATTAGAATCAGTTAAAATACCAGTTCATACAATTGGATATAATGCAAATATTAAGGCGTTAGAAAATATTTCTGCAATTAATGAGGCAACAAGTATTAATGCAGATTCTGATGATGTTATTTATAAGTTAGGAAGTTTATTTAATGCAGAGATGTAGAGAAATAGGGGGGAGAACATGGGATTTTCAATGAATGTATGTGATACCGAAGAAATTAAAAATGAGGTTATAGAAGCTGTAAAGCCAGAAAAAGAAGAAGTAAAAAAGTTAAAAGTATTAAGCGATAATAATGTAGAAGCAGTTATGAATTTAGATATGGATTCATTAGAGGATAGAAAGTTGATTTTAAAATCAATTGATGAATTTGGGTTAGATACTATGCAAAAATCATCTCAAAAAAACGCCTTATTAGAAGTAAGTATAAAAAATCTATCTAAAATGGGAGGTGAAGGTGGAGAAGTTGCAGTTGGATTGACAGAATTACAACGGACAATGAAAGATTTAGATCCAAGTATGATAGATTTTACCAAGAAGGGGCTTTTTGGAAGGGTATCAAATCCTATAAGAGCATATTTTGATAAATATCAAAAAGCAGATACTGTTATTAATGATATTATGGAGTCATTAGAAAGGGGAAAAACAACATTAAAAAATGATAATACAACTTTAGAAATTGAAGAAATTGCTATGAGGGATCTAACAAAAAGATTGGCAAAGGAAATTGAAATGGGAATGTTAATGGATGATGAAATTTCTCATGCATTAGATAATGCAAAGGCTAATAATGAAGATTCAGATAAGATTAGTTTTGTTTCTGAAGAAATATTATTTCCATTGAGGCAAAGAGTTATGGATATGCAGCAAATGATAGTTGTTAATCAACAAGGAATAATAGCTATTGAAGTTATAAGAAGAAATAATAAGGAATTAATAAGGGGGGTTGATAGGGCAAAAAATGTAACAATTTCAGCATTGAGGACAGCAACTATTGTAGCAAGTGCTCTTTATAATCAAAAAATAGTTTTAAAGAAAATAGATATTTTAAATAAGACAACTAATGATTTAATTAGTGGAACATCTAAAATGCTAAAGGAGCAGGGGGCTGAAATTCAAAAACAAGCTATTGAAAGCAGTATTTCTGTTGATACTTTAAAAAATGCATTTTCAGATACATTAGAAGCATTAAATTCAATTAGTAGCTATAAGCAAGAAGCATTACCAAAACTAAAGGAAACAATAAATCAATTTAGAGAATTAGCAGATTTAGGTGAAAAGCAAATTTCAAAGATTGAAAAGCAAAGAGAATTAAATTAATAAATTAAGATGCTTATAATAAATGACAAGTTATAGATACCCATTTAGAGGTATTTATAGCTTGTCATTTTATTTAAAATTTTATATTAATTAATTTTATATGATTCATATTAGGATTTAAATTTAATTCTTTTTTAGATTTTATCTTATCTACATATTTACTAAATTTTGAATGAACAGGAAGGCCAAAGGAATATAATTTATTTTTATTAATGCCATTATCAATAAATTCCTGTGAGAAATGAAATAGTAATCTAAATTTGTTTCCTTTTTTTTGAAGTGCTTTTCTCAGCAAAGTTTAATGTATCTAGCTCAATAGTTTCAATATCAAGATTTCTAAGTTCATGACAAAGAGATTTTCCAGCAGAAACATGCCCTATGCCAGTATTAGTATATAAAATAAGTGCTTTCATAATATACCACCTTTAAAATAAAATTTAATTGTATTTATTTTACTATATATGGTAAAATGTAAAAATAATAATTGTTCTATAAAGTAATTTATGGATATAATTACTAAGGAGGAGATAATGATGAATAATACGGAAGTTTCTTTGTTATTTTCAATAAGTGAAATGATATATTATGGGTAAAAATACTTATTTTCCTATAATATATATTTTTAAGAAATAATTAAGAAATATTAAAAGGTTTATTAAGAAATACTTATTATAGTAGTATATGTACTTCAAGAAATAGTAGGAGGAATATAGATGAATGTTTTAGAGGTAAATAATTTAACAAAGTCATTAGGGAAAAGAGAAATTATAAAAGGTATAAGTTTTAATATAAAATCTGGAGAGATATTTGGGTTTTTAGGTCCAAATGGTGCAGGAAAAACTACTACTATAAGAATGTTAGTTGGATTAATTAATCCTACATCAGGGGAAATAAAAATTTGTGGACATGATTTAAAAAATGATACAAAAAATGCATTAAGGGAAGTTGGAGCTGTAGTTGAAAATCCAGAGTTATATAAATACTTATCGGGAAGAGAAAATCTTATGCAAATTGCAAGAATAAGAAAGGTATCTAAAGAAGATGTAGAAGAAACTATAAAACTTGTTGGTCTTGAGGGAAGGATTGATGATAAAGTAAGAAAATATTCTTTAGGAATGAAGCAAAGATTAGGACTAGCAGCGTCCCTTTTATCAAAACCAAAGCTACTAATTTTAGATGAGCCAACGAATGGATTAGATCCATCTGGAATATTAGATTTTAGAGAAGTTGTACAAAAGGCAGCTAAGGAAAGGGGAATGGCTGTATTTGTATCATCTCACATATTATCAGAAGTTCAAAATCTTTGTGATAAGGTGGCATTTATTAATGATGGAGTAATTAAGGCTGTAGAAGAAATAAATTCAGATACAAATTCTATGGATACTGAAAAAGATATAATTTGTCTAGTTTCTAATGATGATAAGAAAATGATTGAAAATGAAGTTAAAAAATTAACTTATATTTCATCATGTAAAATTAATGATAAAGGATTACAAATAATATTAGAATCTAACTCAACGTCTAGACTAGTTAAGTATTTAGCATGTAATAATTTTAATATTGAAGAAATCTATAAAGAAAGAAAAGGCTTAGAGCAAAGATATATGGAATTAGTTGAGGGAGGAATAAGATAATGTTATTTACTTTAATAAAAAATGAATTAATAAAGCTTATGAAAAAGTCTAAGACTTGGATAGTATTTTCACTTTTTGCAACATTTATATTAATAACTATATTTGCGCAATATAGAGATGATAAAAATATGAGGATATGGAATTCACCAGAAAGACAATTAAAAATGGCTCAAGATAATTTAAAGTATTATAATGAGGAACTTGAATCAAATAAAGAGACTGATGTTAATCCAGAATATATAGCATATTTACAAGATGCTATAGAAAATTCAAGGGAGCAAATAAAAAACTATGAATATATAATAAAAAATGGATTAGATGAAGAGGACTGGAAGATTAAATTAGATCAAATGATTGAGTATAGTAAGCAAACTATAGAAAATTATAAAAATTATGATGATGAGTGGTCAAAAAGATATTTAATGCAAGAGCAAGATAATTTGGAAATTTATAATTATCTTAGGGATAATAATATTGAGCCACTTTATGGATGGGAATATGAAGCTTATAATTATATGACTTCACTTATGCAATTTTTAGGGGCAGGGCTTTTAGTTTGTGGTATAGCTGTATTTATGAGTGATATAGTTTCAGGAGAATGTACTCCAGCAACATTGAAATTCTTACTTGTACAACCAGTAACAAGAGGAAAAGTACTTTTATCTAAGTTTATAGCAGTAACATTAACAGTTATTACTATGATTTTAGGGGCAGAACTTATAGGCTTTGTTTTTGTGAACTTAACTAGTAAGTTAGGTGGAGCTAGTTATCCAGTTAGTTTGGGAGCTAAGTATAATAAGATTATAAATTCTGAAGGTACAGCTGAATTAGTTAAAGTTGTAGGTTCAGGTCATATAGGAAGTAACTTAGAGTTATTTGTTAAATCTATGTTATTCCAAGGGTTATTTATTGTAGCAACTTGTTCAGTAGTTTTCTTAATTTCAACTTTAATTAAAAGTAGTATGGTAACTATGGCGTTATCAGTAGTAGTTACAGTTTTTTTAACTATAGCAAGCCAATTAATGGTTACAATTAAAGATTTTGCTCATTTAATATTTGTGAATTATGCAGATGGAATTAGTATATTAACTGGAAGTAGTGCATTAACATTTAATAATCCTAATATGACAGTTCAAAATGGAATAATTATTATGATTGCAACTAGTGTAATTTCATATATAATTGCGCATATTAATTTTACAAGAAAAGATATTTTAATTTAATAAAAATAATTATATTGTATAAGTTAATTAATAATAAATTGTATCAAGAGAAAATATGTATATTTTTAATCTTCGATAATTATAAAATACGCACACCAAAATGGTGTGCGATTTTTGTTATATAACTAAGGAAGAAGTTGAAGCAACAGAATTATGGGTAATGATTTCTTATTTAGCAATTTATATAGGAATTATATTTTTAATAACATTAGCAGCTATATTAGTACTTCAACAATTATGTGAATAAGCTGATAATATTTATAGATATGAGTTATTAAGAAAAATTGGAGTAGATGAAAATATAAGAAATAAATAATTATTAACTAACCATAGCCATTATTTTGAAATAAAATCTTAATAATATTTTTTTAAATTATAAAAATAATGAAATTATTTTTTAAAACACCATATTATTATAATAGATTATTTCTAAAACATAATGGAGGAATAGATGAAAAAGGCATTATCAATTTTTTTTAGTGCAGTTGTAGTAATAGCATTATTATTTCCAAGTACTTATTTTAATGCAGAGGAAAATAATGAGGCAAAAGAAGGTAGAAATATAAGTGAAGAAAATATTAAAGAAGATGATGTACAAGTAAATGATAAAAAGGATGTAGGTAATATAAATGTTGAAGTAAATGATAATGATGAAAAACAAGTAAAAGATGATGAAGGAACTAATGAAGAAGAAAAAAATGAAGAAGAGGGAGATAAAAAGCAAGATGAGGAATTAGGGGAAAAGCCAGAGTCTAAAAGTGAACCTATAATAAGTGTTAGTGATAAAACAATAAAAGTAGGTGACAAATTTAATCCATTAGATGGAGTAAGTGCTAAATCAGGTGATGGCGAGGATTTAACAAATAAAATTGAAATAAGTAATAATGAAGTTAATGTAGATAAGGCTGGAACATATAAGGTATCTTATTATGTTAAAGATTCTAATGGTAAAGAAGCATCTAAGACAATTACAGTAACTGTAGAAAAAGATGAAGAAAAAGATGAAGAAAAAGAAAATTCATTACCGATTATAAATGCATCAGACAAAACAATTGAGTTAGGAAGTAAATTTAATCCATTAGATGGAGTAAGTGCAAGTGATGAGGAAGATGGAGATTTAACTTCAAAAATAAAGGTTGTAGAAAATAAAGTTGATGTAAATTCAATTGGCAAATATTCAGTTAGTTTTGAGATAACTGATAGTGGCGGTAAAAGCATAACCAAAAGTATTAATGTAACTGTTGAAGCTAAATCAGAATCTAAAAGTAATAAATCACCAATAATATATGCTGAAGATATAACAGTTGCATTAGGTTCAAAATATGATCCATATGCAATGGTAAGTGCATCAGATCCAGAGGATGGAAATATAACAAATAAAATTAAAGTTGTTTATAATTATGTTAATGTAAATAAAGAAGGAACATATAAGGTTGGATATAAGGTTACTGATAGTTCAGGAAATTCAGCATCTTGTGTAATTAAGGTAAAAGTTAAGAATATGAATGCTCAAAAGAAAAAAGAAAAAACCAATAATGTTCCTGTTATATATTGTAATGATATATTTATAGCATTAAATTCAAAGTTTAATCCATTAGGATGGGTAGCGGTAACAGATAAAGAAGATGGAGATATAACTAATAAGGTTATGGCAATATACAATAATGTTAATACAAGTATTGAAGGAAATTACCATGTAACTTATGAAGTTGTTGATAGTGATGGAAACAAGGTAAATAAAGCAATGATGGTTGTTGTTCAATCAGCAGATGAGTTAAATAAAGAAAATACCCCACCAATCATTAATGCTAATAATATTACAGTAAAAAAAGGCACTTATTTTAATCCATTAGATGGAGTTACAGCATTAGATAGGGAAGATGGAAATTTAACTAACAATATCATAATAAAGGAAGATAGTGTTAATATAAATAAAAGTGGAGTATACCAAATAACTTATGAAGTAACTGATAAGAAAGGGCTAAGTGCTACAAAAACTATTAATGTCACAATTGAGGGAACTGGAATTTTTAATAGTTTAGTAATAGTTGAAATTAGTATAGTAGTATTGCTTATAATAGGAATAAGTTCAATAACAGTAGCAATTATATCAAATAGAAAAAAGAAATAAATATAACTTTAGATTTATAAAGTAAAGAAATTAATGAGAAAAATAGTGATAAGCTCTGCTTGTCACTATTTTTGAATTTATATATAATATGACATAGTTATACACAGTTAGAGGAAGGGCAAAAATGAAAAAGATTAACTATTTAAAGTATATATATAATTTAGCATTTAAAATGGCTATATCAGCTACTATAGCATTAATAATAGGAAAGATTTTAGGATTACAATATGCTACAGTAGGAGCTGTAATTGCAATTTTAAGTATACAAGATACTAGAAAAAAGGCATTGATAATAGGTTATAAAAGAATTACTGCATGTAGTATAGGAATTTTATTATCAGTAATTTTATATAGTATTTTAGGCAATAGTGCAATAAGCTTTGGTATATTTTTATTGATTTTAATACCAATAACATCAAGAATAAATGTTCAAGAAGGAATGGTGCCAGCTGTAGTATTATCAACACATTTTTTAACAGCAAGTAATATTACATCTAGTTTAATAATAAATGAATTATTGCTTATGATAATTGGAATAGGTGTTGCAGGTATAGCAAATACATTTATGCCTTCATTAGAGGATAAGTTTAAGGATGATAAAGAATGGATTGAAGAGCATTATAGAATTATAATTCATAAAATAGCAAAATCATTGATAACTTATTCAGTAGATATTGATGAACAAAAATTAATGGATGAAATTGAAAAAAGGTTATATGAAGGCAAAGAAACAGCATATAAAATTGTAAATAATAATTTTTTTAAGAGTTCTTCATATTATACAGATTATATAAATATGAGAATTAATCAATTTCATATAATAAAAAGAATGAGAGTTCATTTTGAAAGGTTTAACATACCTGTTGAACAAATGAAGCTTATGTCTGATTTTACATTATGTGTTTCAGAAAATATAAGAGAAATAAATGATTGTGAAGAGTTATTAAATGATTTAGAAAGCTTAAGAAGTGAATTTAAAAGAATGGAATTACCGAAATCTAGAGAAGAGTTTGAAAGTAG
>OGML01002622.1_pt1 | contig 12353 bp, 11 predicted proteins | sample 1572951 | NCBI WGS metagenome assembly OGML01 (sample SAMEA2581883, study PRJEB24529) | metagenome | biome: Human gut stool | place: China | collected 2011 | reverse complement strand
AGCTAATTCGCTACGTTTTACCCAAATTTACTTTTTCGCTATGTGTTTATTTTATATTATTGCATTTATAGTCATTGTTTCAGCACTCGTCAAAACTGACAATCTCCATATCGTCAGATAAAATTTCACTAAATCCAGCATCTACAATTAAAGACATTTTCAACTTAACTAATGCAGTATCTGAAGCAGCCATGTAATGTTTATTCCAATCGTTATCCCAAATGGTTGGTAATTCGTCTTCATCCATGCATATTGCATCAGATTTAAATATATAAAGGTCAAACTCACACTCTACATCAATGGTTAATTCAACGAGTATCTCTGCTTCTGAAATTTGGCGTACATCTATAACTTTAAAAACTGCCTCTTCAATACCAACAACTGATGGATTTTCAAATTCTTGTCTAAATGGACTATCCTCGTAATCAAATTGACGGTGTAATAAGAATTTTTCTATCCGATTTTCTACTTCAATATCCAAATTTATCCTATTATATTGTCTTTCCGTATTTAATTCGTCAAGTATATCATTTAAAATTTTCTGCTTTGGTTTAATATATTCCTTAACAAATACATCTATATCTTCGACAACTTTTACATAATTCTCATCTATTCCGTTATCTGTCAAATCGCTCTTTAAGTCAGGATGCAGAATGCTGTCTTCACAAAAATCTTTATGATTTTTATTTACGAAAATTATTTTAGGCATATCAAATAAAGAAGTAGGCTTATCGCATATGCTTTTTACGCTTTCCCATATTAGGGCATCTCGATAGCCTTTACCACTTTCTTGGAATGGCTTTTTTCGGGCTAAATCACGCTTTACCAATTCTTGATGAGAAGTAGATGGGTATGGTATTATTTTTATATCCAACTTTCGTAATTGCTTCTTAAATAGTACAGCATACTCATTAGCTTCTTTAGCTATAAATTCATCTGAAATAGAACTACCCCCAATATCTTTACCTGTAAGCCTTTTGAAATCAGAAATACTTTTATCTATTTTAGATTTACACTCTTGAAGTTTTTCACGATACTTATTGATTGATTCATCAACAACAATTGCAGGAATATAGACTGAATCACCTGTGGATTTAACAGATTCGCATAGACCGTTGATTTTTGCACCTTTTAGATGAAAATCACTAAAAATAATATTTGTATCCAGTACAATTTTCATATTTGCAGATATTTGGGTGTAAATTTAATCACAAAAAAACACCCAACAATAAAATATTGAGTGTTTCTTAACACATTCATATAAAAAGGGGCTATTCCTCGTCCTTGCTGCAGTCGTTGTTGAACGAGAAAGTAAGCTACATCAACTGCCCGAAACTATCTTTCTCATACACATCAATAGTCTGTCGGTCGGTAGATGCAAAGGTGTAGTAGAGCCGGAACATCTCTTTCTCCAGCAGGTAAAAAATATTCGACAGGAACAATGTACCATTATCTATTTTCACCCCTATTTTCTATAAAGAAAAACGACCTCTACACCCATCAGGCGGAAGTCATTATATTGAAATATAAGCAAAGAAACCTTTTATTTCTATTTAAAATGGAACTCAATATCTTTATTTGTCAGTTCATTGCGTTTTTTTATTTTTATTTCGTTTTTTAGCACCTTCAGCTCTTCAATAAGGACAGGTTGTCGATTAGCATTTAGATAAGATGGAGCGAAATAAAACTCGTTTGAAATTTTTAAATCATCAATGAATTGATAAAAAAAGCTTCCTTTGCTTATATTTTTCTTCCAGAACATAGTTTGCATAACCATTTCCTGTTGATTCTTCCCGTATTTTTCCAATGCCATACCTTTTTTACATCTTGAAAAGTATTCATCTACCTCTTTTTTATGAGCATTGGGATATATATAACAAGAATATTGCTCGTTGTTTTCAATAATTATTGATACGCAAATTTTATTTTGGAAATCAACATCTTGATTATCATTCCAGCCTTTTATATAATTGAAAAATTGTATTGCATATTGCTTGTCTCTATATGTAGGTCCAAAATAATTATGATATCCTTTAGTTAGCAAATTCTTATTTTTTTCATTTAATAAAAAATATCCAGATGTGGCCCATTGCGAGTAATCAATTTCAAAATCAGGAAAATTGAATACATAAAATATTGAATATTCAAAAACGGTTCTTTCAAAGAACTGTTCTATTAAAAGAAGTGCAATAGAAAGCAATAAACTATAAACAGGCGGCAAAGTTATTATACTTGTCGCTATTCCTATTAGAGTTAAAATACGCAATATCCATTTTATAAATTTTTCGTATTTCTCATGTAAAATCAATTTTGGAAAAGGCTTATGCCATTCAATTCTAACAATGGTTGATGTATCTATTTTCCATTTCCCTAATTTAATTTTCATATTTCATATTGCTATAAATATTTCCTCGCAAAGTTAATCACAAAAAAACACCCAACAATAAAATATTGAGTGTTTCTTAACATATTCATACAAAAAGAGTTATTCTTCTTCCTTGCTGCTGTCATTATTGAATGCGAACGAAAGTTGTTCCACCTGCCCGAAACTATCCTGAAAATACACATCTACCGTTTGCTGGTCGGTGGATGCAGAGGTATAGTAAAGCCGGAATGTTTCACCCGGAAGCGGGTACAGGTCATTCGGCAGTAAAACCGTCCCATCGGACATTTTCAGCGTTCCCGCCCCGTCCGGCTGGAAATAACGGATGAAATACTTTGTTTCTTCATACCGCCCGTCCCGGTGAAGCTGACACCTGATTTCGGCGGTTTCACCCACCTTTAATTTTTTCGGCACTGGCATCGTTTCAATACTGAACGGGTAGGACTGCTGTATATCCACGTTGTCACTACACGCACCCACCAATAACAAGGCGGTCACCATGTAGCACCCTGTTAGCATCTTATAAATTACATTTCTCATATACATTATATATAATAGGTTAGTTTATCACATTATAAATTTCAGCCCCACGCCAAACTGTGTATGGAACTTTCCAACAGAAGAACCGAACAGGCATCTTTCCCGTGCGTTAATCAGGAATACCACCCGGTCGGTGATATAGCTTTCCAGTTCCAGCGTCAGCGCACCGCCATAGACAAAACCGTCCTTATCCGTCAGCATTGAGCCATCGGGCAGCAATTTATCGCCCCAGTTGCTTGTTTCGTACCCAGCAAGGGCAGACAAGCCCAGCGAAAGGAAAAAGGTTTTCTTCCTGTCTGAAAGGAAGTTTACATAGTAACCGCCCTCACCTGTAAACTGGCTAACGGGTATCTGCAAATTCTTATAGGGATAATGCTTTTCGAGGTATTCCCCGCCAATAACCCACCTGTTCCCATTTTTGGTATAGGTACTCATGGCAGCCCCGAAGTAATAGGCAAAATCACTTTTACTGTTCCAGTGAACCCCGTCCGCCATGCCACCCGTAACCTGCAAACCTTTCATTCCCGACAGACATCTTTGTGCATGTGCCTGGTTAAAAGTCAGGCACAGCGCAAAAAGGGATATAATACAACATATCCTTTTCATGTTCATTTGATTTTAAGTTCGTTAATCACTTTGGCCGCCACGATGTCGGAGTTCTCCACCCGGATGGTTTGGTGTCTGCCCCCGTTCTTTTCCACCAGTTCAATGACTAATATCTTATCGTCAGGGATAGTGAACTGCGGAACGGTATACACGGTACGGACGGTACTCTTGCCACCGATAACCAGTATCTCGTTATAACTCCGTACCGGGTCAATGACCGTTTCCTGAATAGCCGTCCTTTTGGCTACTTTCTTATCCACAATCTTGAAGCGGATAAAATCAGTATCAAACGGCACGTTTGAACTGTTCTTTGTTTGCGTATGAAAATAGAACAGCCCGTTATGCGAATAAATGCCCTTTACCAAGAACTGCACCCCGAAACGCTTGCATCCCAAATGCTTTATTTCCCGGTCATTGTTCTTGTAGATGGACTGCATAATCAGCCTTACCAAAAGCGGGCTTTCGTTACCCAGTTCACGGAAATAGATGTTCATCCGGTTATGACTGAAATCCGTTGTGTCCTCATTCTCCAAGAAGTCTTTCATTTCGATGTTCAGCATTTCCGGTTCGTGTGCGTATTTTGCATTAAAGGAATAAAAACTGCCATCCTCACAGATAACGGAAAAGTTCGTTTCACCGGGAAAGCCCTCTGTCGTAGCCTTGACCCGGACAACGTTTTTCGCCCCGTCCGCTTTCCCGGCAATAATGTAGTTACTGCCTAAATCCACGTACTTCACGGCAGACGGGAAAATGATGTGTACCGTTTTTGTAAACGTCACCTGTACGCCGTAAGGTGTCACCATTTGGCGGTAAGGCAGCTTCTTTGTTATGCCCTGATACAAATCGTTACTTTGTGCTTTCATTGAAACCACGCCCATGATAAGAGCGAATAAAATCATTAACTTTTTCATTTTGGATTGAAATTTTTATGGTTGATAATTGATGAATTGATTATTGCTGTTTGGCGTAAAGCATCACCTGATAGTTCGCTTTCAGGTGTACTTTTACCGTTCTGAATTTCTTGGCGAGGTATTGTGATCCGCCCTGTATCAAGCCCCTTGTTATATCCATTGCGACCTGTTGCCCGGCACTTTGCGCAAAGGAAATACTCGTACCCAGTCCCGCACCGATATTCGCCATCGCTTCTTTTGCCGCTTCCTGTTCCAGTGACGAGGGGACGGAAAGCCCCTTTTGCCCGTCACTGTCGTAAACGGCAAGTTCCACCGGAATGATGTTACCCGCATATTCGAGCGAGGACACCAGTATGTCGAGCCGTTCACCCTGCACTTTGGCGCTTCCCGATACAAGGCTGTTTTTCGGGACAATGACGTTTCCCGCTTGCAGGGGTTCTAACAGCCGGAGCTTGACGGTCTGCCCGTCCATAAGTGTTTGGTCGTTATGAACACACGCCCGGATAGTATTCTTTCCCATCGAATAACCGCTACCGACCGCCGTATTAAATCCGTAATTGCGTGGTTTGCTGTATTCGGCTATAAATTCACTGTTGCTCATAGGTTGCTGCAATCCTGAAACCGTCCTGTCCGATAGACCTTATCCGGGTCACGGCCGGAGCCGGACACCCGGGGCAGCGCGGAAAGCTTTTCGGCCACAGCGGCGGCAAAGCTGCCGGGGTCAACGTTCAGCTTTTGCAGCAGCTGGGGGATCAGGCCGTTTTCCTGCGCAGCCAGTGCGTGCAGCAGGTGGGCGGGCTCCAGCGCATTGTGCTGATACTCCACAGCCAGCTGCTGGGCTGCCTGCAAAGCCTCAAGGGTCTTTTGGGTATATTGATTGGTATTCATAAAGTCAAGCCTCCATTCATACCGGAAGGTTTATTTTAGCGGACGGATAAGTTCTTTGCTAACAGCTCCGCGCCCGGCGGCGGCAGAGCCGTGATTGAATTGTATCGATGTTCTTCTTCATGGTTTTGCACACCTCCCGCGGAGCAGTTTGTTTTGTTTTTAGCACTCTATCTGCTCGACTGCTAAAAATATACTCCTGTCCACCTACTTTGTCAATAGGGTTCACAAAAAGTTTGCAGAATAGACGCAAAACCATGCTTTTCTGCCCCGGTGGGTAAAACAAAAAAGCTCCCCCTTTCGAGGGAGCTGGCATCGCGCAGCGATGACTGAGAGGGTTTATTTCAGCGCTTCGTCCAGCACCTGCAGCAGGTGCCGGATATCCAGCGGCTTTGCGATATGGCCGTTCATGCCGGCCCGCAGGGCATTCTGCCGGTCCTCTTCAAAGGCGTTGGCAGTCATGGCAAAAATGGGCACGCCCGCCTTGCGCGGGTCGGGCAGGGCGCGGATGCGCCGGGTGGCCTCGTAGCCGTCCATCCGGGGCATCTGGATGTCCATCAAGATCAGGTCGTACTGCCCGGGCGCGGCCTGTTCCATCCGTTCCACTGCCTCTGCGCCGTCCTCGGTGGTGTCCACAAGGAAGCCCGCTTCCTTCAGGATCTCCATAGCGATCTCCCGGTTCAAGGCGTTATCCTCTACCAGCAGCAGGCGCTTGCCGGCAAAGCTTTCTTTCGGCAGCAGGGCGGGCGTCTGGGGCGGCTGTACCCGGAAGGGCTCTGCCAGCACCTTGCGCAGCTCCGAAAGGAACAGCGGCTTTTCGCAAAAGGCGGTCACGCCTGCGGCGCGCGCCTCGTCCTCAATGTCCGCCCAGTCGTAGGCGGTCAGGATGATAATGGGGCAGCTGTCCCCGATGACCTTGCGGATCTGCCGCGCGATCTCGATGCCGTTCATATCCGGGATGAGCCAGTCGATGATAAACACGCTGAAGGCATCGCCCTGCTCCACAGCGTACTTGGTGCGGATGACTGCCTCCTTGCCGGAGATGGTCCACTCCGGCCGCAGCCCGATCTTGGAAAGCATGGTACTGACACTCAGGCAGGTGTTGGTATCGTCATCTGCCACCAGTGCCCGCAGCCCTTCCAGCTGGGGCAGCTGCCGCACCTCCGCCTTCTGCCCGCTGAGGGGAAAGCAGAGGTTCACGATAAACTCGCTGCCCTTGCCCGGCTCGCTTTCAAGGGTGATGGTGCCGCCCATCAGGTCCACGATATTCTTGGTGATGGAAAGGCCGAGGCCCGTGCCCTGAATGCCGCTAACGGTAGAGCTTTCCTCCCGGGCAAACTCCTCAAAGATATGCTTCTGGAACTCCTTATTAATGCCGATGCCGTTATCCTTGATGCGGAACTCGTAGTTGCCGCAGCCCTTGGGCGCACCGGGCTTCTGGGCAATGCCGATGCTCACCATACCGCCGGTGGGGGTAAACTTGATGGCATTGGAAAGGATGTTCAGCAGCACCTGATTCAGCCGCAGCGGGTCGGTGATGATATCCTCGTCCACCACGTCCATGGTATCGATGAACAGCGCCAGACGCTTGGAGCTGATGTTGGGCTGGATGATGGCGCGCACATCGTGCACAAGGTCCGGCAGGTGCACCGCCTTTTCCTCCAGCTTCACCTTGCCGCTTTCGATGCGGCTCATATCCAGCACATCGTTGATGAGGGAAAGCAGGTGCTGGCTGGAGGTGGAGATCTTTTTCAGGTAGTCCAGTACCTGTTCCTTATTATCAATATGGGTGGCCGCCAGCGAGGTAAAGCCGATAATGGCGTTCATCGGTGTACGGATATCGTGGCTCATATTGAACAAAAACTCCCGCTTGGCGCGGTTTGCCGCCGCCTCGTGCCGGACGGCGCTCTCCAGCTTGCGGTTCTGCTCCTCCAGTCGGGCGTGGTATTTCTGCTCCTGCTCCTTCCGCAGGTGTTCCACCGCTGCCATCGAGCGGCGGCGCAGCATCTGCAGCACTGCCACGCAGATCAGGTAAAAGATCAGGGTGGTCAGCAGCGCGCTGCTGGAATTGCGGAACACCGCTCTTTCGCCAATATAGACATACAGGTCAAAATTCCGGCCGTTGCTGTACATACCAAAGTAGCAGCCGGAATTTGCCCAGTCGCGGGTATGGGCCAGCGTGTCGGGCACGCCCTTTCGGCGGATACCCCGCACCAGCGGGCTGTTGGTCGTGTAAAGCCCGACGAGCTTCGGGTCGTTGGAGGCGATCACCTTGTTGTTCTGCACAATGAACATCGTGCCGCTGATGTTCTGCGGGTAGCCGTCCAGCACGCTCTGGATGGACAGGGCTGTGCCTTCCACAAACTCCGGCGGGGTCACCCGGTAAGCCAGCAGCACGGCATCCCCCGCTGCGGCGCGGTGGGTGGCCACATCCACCGCTGTGCCATTCTGCAGCAGAATGCGTTTGAGGTAGGTCTTTTGCGGGTTTTGCAGCACGTTCAGCGCGGCATTTTCCCGCAGCGATTCTGCAAACTGCGCATAATCGACATTACCATCCGTATATTCGCACAATGATTTTCCGTTTTTGTCCAGCACAGCAATGCCGCTAAGCCAGAGCGACTCCGTTTCTGCCCGGAGGCTTTCGGGGTCGTAGAGATCCAAGGCATCATTTTCCGCCAGCTGCCGCACCGTCACCGCCATCCGGCGCAGCGCCTTTGCGGTGATGGTATCGTTATGTTTTTCGTAGCTGGTGGACTGCGTCTTTACAAAGTTGATGGTACGGGCAAAGTATTCCTCGGTAGCGCGCATGGACTCCCGCCCGGAGATGACGGCCGTGATCAGCAGCGCCAGCACCCCCATCAACAGATAGAGCGCCACCAACCGCATCCCGGAGAGGAACGTTTTCTTGTTACGGTTCAAGGGCGTCCACCTCCAGATACTTTTCCGGGTCCGGCAGATATTTGCCTACGATCTGCTCCAGCGTGCCGTCGGCACGCATGGCGGCCAAAGTCCCGGTCAGTTGTGCATCCAGCCCGCGGGTGTCGTTCAGCGCAAAGGCTACGCCGATGCCTGTGACCAGCAGCGGCTCTTCCAGAATGCGGAAATCAGCATTGCAATCCTGCATATACTGCAAAATGGCAGTTTCGTGGGCGGCAATGGCATCCACATAGCCGCAGTTCAGCATGGCGTACTGCACGCCGCGGTCCTCGGTGCTCAGCAGCTCGCCCAGCTGCGGGATGCGGGGGTCGGTTCCGCCGAGAAAGATCTCCTCCGGCTTGGTGGTGCTTTGCACCATCACAGTCTTGCCCGCAAGGTCGGCCAGCGTTCCAATGCTGCTTCTGGCATTGACTGCCACCACCTGACGGCTGACCATATACGGCCCTGCCCAGCGGTACAGCTGCTCCCGTCCGTCCATGGAAAAGCAGCCCCAGATGCAGTCGATGGCACCGCTTTCCACCAGATTGGTTTTCTGCTCCCAGTCAATGATTTCAAACCGTACCGCATACCCCATGCGGGCAAAGGCCTCGGTGGCAATGTCCACATCAATGCCGGTGGGCGTGCTGTCATTGTTCAGGTAGATAAAAGGCGGGTAGTTATCGCTGCCCACCGTAAGCTCGGGCAGTGCTGCCGCCGTCTGCGTTTTGCCGCAGGCGGTCAGCGCGGCTGCGGCAGCCGCCGCACACACTTTTAAAAAGACGCGGCGGGGTATTTTATCGTTGGATCGCTGTTTTGTCACGCGTGTTTTTCCTCACATTACCATTGTAAAATTTCCCGCTTCAGCTCCCCCTGCACGTCCAGCAGGCACTGCAGCAACAGCGGGTTGAAGGCTCCGCACGCGCCGTTTGTGATCATCTGAACTGCCGTTTCGTGCGGGAAGGCCTTTTTGTAGCACCGCTCGCTGGTCAGCGCGTCGTACACATCTGCCATGGAGACCAGCTGCGCGCTGATGGGGATATCGTCACCCTTCAGCCCGTCCGGGTAGCCTTTGCCGTCCCAGCGCTCATGGTGCCAGCGGGCGATCTCGTAGGCGGTCTGCAAAAGCGGCTGCTCCGCAAAGCTTTCGGTCTTTTGCAGCATCTCCGCGCCCAGCATACTGTGGGTCTTGATCACCGCAAATTCCTCTGCGGTCAGCCTGCCGGGCTTATTCAGGATGGCCTCGTCAATGCCGATCTTGCCGATATCGTGCAGCGCCGAGGCCAGCGGGATGTTATCCTGCTGCTCGGGGGTCAGCTCGTAGCGTTTTGTAAGTTCCAGCAGCCGGCGCAGCAGTGTCTCGGTGATGACGCGGATGTGCCGCACATGGGAGCCGGACTCCCCGTTGCGGAATTCCACGATCTGGCTCAGCACGCCCACCAGCATATCGGTGTTCTTTTCCCGCGCGCGGATCTGGTCCGACACCATCTGCACCAGCCGCCGCTGCTTGGCATACAGCTTGATGGTGTTGGCCACCCGGCGGTAGACGATCTTGGCGTCAAAGGGGCGGCTGACATAATCGCTTGCGCCCAGCTCGTAGGCTTTGCGGATAGCCTCCTCCGAGTCCTCGCTGGAGATCATGATCACCGGCACATCCTCGATGGTGTGGTTGGTGTTCATAGTGCGCAGCACCTCAAAGCCGTCCATATCGGGCATATTGATATCCAGCAGCACCAGCGCGATCTGCCCGGCCTTTGCCCGCAGCAGCTCCAGACACTGTTTGCCGTTCCCGGCTTCCAGAATGCGGTAATCCCCGCCCAGAATGCCGGTCAGCACCATGCGGTTCATCATGGCATCGTCCACCAGCAGGATGGTGGGCTTTTCCTGCAGGATCTCGTCCTGCGCAGCCAGACGGCTGCCCTGCACATCCACCGCCACCGCGTCCTTGTGGGTCTTGGCCTGATACATCAAAAGGTCAGCCCGGCGCACCACCTTTTCCATGGGGTCGGCAAGGGTCTGCATTGCGCCGCCAATGCTCAGCGAGAGCCGGAAGTGGGGGTAGCCCGGCACCACCGCCCTTTGCACGGCGGCGCGGATCTGCTCCAGCTTCACCTTGAAATAATCCGCCGGGATGCCGGGCAGCACCAGCAAAAACTCGTCGCCGCCGTAGCGGATCAGCAGATCTGTTTCCCGGATGCAGCTGCGGATGGCCTTTGCAACGGTTTCCAGTGCCAGATCTCCGGCGTGGTGGCCGTAGGTATCGTTGCAGATCTTGAAATCGTCGATATCCATCAGGGCGATGCCCGCCGGGCCGAGGTTATTGCGCACCACTTCCTCGTAAAAGCGGCGGTTGTAGGTGCCGGTCAGGGCGTCGTGGTTCAGCCGCTGCCGGTAGCGCTTTTCTTTTTCCATGCTCCGGGCAGTAGTCTGGGCAAACTGCGCCTTCTGCTCCTCCATCTGCTGCATCATCCGCAGCAGATTATGGTTGGCGGTTTCCAGCGCCTCCCGCTGGGTACGGTTCTGCTGTTCCAGCTTTTCCCGCAGTTCCATATAGGGGGTGATATCCGTGATCGTGCCCACGATATAGCCTTTGCCGTACCATTCCACCTGATTGGCAGCGTTGGTGACCCAGCGGTAGCCGTTTTTGCCCAGAATCCGGAAGATGCTGTCACCATTCTTGGCGTAAGTCGCGCTGTTTTCCGCATTCCGGTAGCGCAGCCCGGCCGCCAGATCATCCGGGTGTATCAGCGCTGTATAGCGGTTATCGAACCTTGCCGCAAATTCTTCCCGCTCCCAGCCCAGTATCTCCAGAAAACGGTCACTGACATAAGCAAACGGATAGCCGTTTTCAGGATCCTCTGCGCAGCAGTGAAAGCCGCCCGGTATATTCTGTGCATAGCGTTCCAGCCGCAGAAATCCTTTTTTTATTGTCTCGTCTGTTTCCATTTTACCTTTCCTGCCTTTTTCTCCGCGCATTGCAGCACGCAGTACCCCCTGTTACCGCAATTTCAAACTTTACCTTCCTGTACGCCCCGCTTTTGGGCACACTATAACATTTTGATTTTATCATCAAAACCGCCTAGATGCAAGCATTTTTTACCAACAGAACGGCAAGTAAGGCACATTAGAAAAAGTTATAAGGGCGAGCCCAATGAAATCATTCCGCGCAGCAAAAAAGCCGCCGCACAAAAAGTGCAGCGGCTTTGCGGGGCGTCACCTCACAGCCAGCGCTCTGCGATGATCCACCACATACCGGGCAGGTTGATCCGACCCAGCAGATGCTCCAATACGATCAGCATGGTATTCTCCTTTCAGACCGTCCGTTTCAGCCGAACAGCCCCTTCAGTAAAAACAGAAGCAGCTTAGTCAAGCTGCCGCCGCCCAAAAGGCTGAGCAGCGGCCCAAGGCCTTGAAACATGGAAGGTTTGCTCCTTTCGTTTCATTCCGTCCCGACTGCTGCCGGGTGCCGGTCTGCCTTATATACGAACCAGTCCGCCGCAGGATTGCGAATGCCGTGGTGGTAAATGCTGGAAAGAAAACCCTCTCAGGCTCACATTCGTTCGCCAGCTCCCCCGAAGGGGGAGCTTTTTGCCCTCTGCCGGTCAGCATAAATAAAGCTCCCCCTTTCGGGGGAGCTGGCATCGCGCAGCGATGACTGAGAGGGTTCGGCGGCTACCACCGTTTCCCGTGAAAAAGGTGTTTAAAACGCCGCCATGCCGGGGTAGACGGCGCTTTCGCCCAGCTGCTCCTCAATGCGCAGCAGCTGGTTGTACTTTGCCACACGTTCGGTGCGGCTGGGCGCGCCGGTCTTGATCTGGCAGGTGTTCAGCGCCACCGCCAAGTCCGCAATGGTGGTGTCCTCGGTCTCTCCGGAGCGGTGAGAGCTGATGGCGTTGTAACCGGCCTTGTGCGCCATTTTGATGGCTTCCAAGGTCTCGGAGACAGAGCCGATCTGGTTCAGCTTGATCAGGATAGCGTTGCCCGCACCCAGCTGGATGCCCTTTGCCAGACGCTCGGTGTTGGTCACGAACAGGTCGTCGCCCACCAGCTGCACCTTGCCGCCCAGCTCGCGGGTCATCTGCTGCCAGCCCTCCCAGTCCTCTTCGTCCAGACCG
>OGML01002596.1_pt1 | contig 12451 bp, 10 predicted proteins | sample 1572951 | NCBI WGS metagenome assembly OGML01 (sample SAMEA2581883, study PRJEB24529) | metagenome | biome: Human gut stool | place: China | collected 2011 | reverse complement strand
TCAGGGCGGCGTAGGTCATCTGCTTGGTGGTGGTCTTGCCCACGCTGCCGGTCACACCCACCATCTTGGGGTGATACTGGCTGCGGTAGTTCGCGCCCATCACCATCATGGCGTGGTAGCTGTCCGGGCAGAGGATGGCCTTTTCCGCAGGCACGCCCTCCACCGGGTGGTTCACCACCACATAAACAGCACCGTTCTCCAGTGCTTTGGCCGCAAAATCGTGGCCGTCAAATTTTTCACCCGGGAACGCTACAAAAATGCAGCCGGGCCGCACCTCGCGGCTGTCGGTGGTCACCAGTTCCACCTGCACCTCTTCCCGGATGAAGTCTGCGGGCACCAGCCCTGCCAGAAGCTTGCTTGCAGAAATTTTTTCCATTGTTCATGTCCCCTCTCGTTATTTTATCAGCTGATTCGCCCTCTCCGTCACGCGGCTTACGCCGTGCCACCTCTCTCAAAGTAAGAGGCCTTTGCAGGCCACGCAGGCTTCATCTTTTTGCCAAGGATCCCCCTTTGGGGGAGCTGGACGCGAAGCAGCCTGAGAGGGCGAGCATGTTTATCTCTTTTCATCCACAGGTAATGGTCACGACGGTGCCGCGCTGCACACTGGAACCGGGGTCTGCACTCTGGGCCTGCACGGTGCCGTTCGCATTGCCCTCCACCACACAGTTCAATCCGGCGGCAGACAGCATCTGGCGGGCAAAGTCCGCGCTCTTGCCGGTCACATCCGGCACATCGGTATGGCTGCCCTCATAGGTATCGGTATACAGGTACACGGTGGTGCCGTAGGCCACCTTTGCACCCGCGTGCGGATACTGGTAGGTGACAGCTGCTGCCGCCTGACTGGTGGTGCTTTCGGCCAGCTGATGCCTGAGGCCCTTGATGTTCAGCTGCACCTGCGCACTGCTCCACTCGGTGCCCACCAGATTCGGCACAGTGACCACAGTCTGGCTGCGATCCTCGCCGTCGGCGGCAATGCCAAGGTAAGGTGCGATCTCGCTGATGATGTTGCCCACAACGGGCGCTGCCAGCAGGGACGAGTAGTCCGTTCTGGCGTTGTTGGGGTCATCCAGCATCACATAGACGATGATCTCCGGGTCGTCGGCGGGCAGGACAGCGGCAAAGGATGCCACCTTCTTGTAGTCGCCGTCGGCGCGGCGGTCCATGTTCAGCTGCTCGGAGGTGCCGGACTTGCCGCCGATGCGGTAGCCTGCAACGTAGGCGTTGCCGCCGCCGCCCTGGGTGCCGTCGCCCACCTCAAACTCCATGATCTGGCGGATGGTCTCGCTGGCGCTCTCGCTGATGACCTGACGGCGGATGTTGGTGCCGATCTCCTGCACCACATTGCCGTTCTGGTCCGTGATCTTATCCACCACATGGGGGGTGACCAGATAGCCGCCGTTGACTGCCGCCGAGATGGCAGTGCACACCTGCAGCGGGGTCACGGCCATGGCCTGACCGAAAGCGGAGGAGGCCAGCTCCACCTCGCCCAGACGGCTCTTGCTGTAATACTGCATGAAGCTGGTCTCATTGGGCAGGTCCACACCGGTGCGCTCGGTAAAGCCAAAGGCATCAAAGTAATCATAGAACAGGCTGGAACCCACGCGCTGGCCCAGCTGGATGAAGTAGATGTTGCAGCTGTTGCGCAGGGCCTCGGCCAGATTCTGGGCCCCGTGCGACTTTCTGCCGGCACAGTGGTAGGTCTGCTTTGCCACGCTGTACGCGCCGGAGCAGTTCAGGGTGGTGTAATAGGTCGCCTTGCCGCTGTCCACACCCATGGCGGCGGTGATGACCTTGAACACGCTTCCGGGGTAGTACAGCTCGGTGATGGTCTTGTTCTTCCACTGGATATCCCGGTAGGTGCCGGTGTAGTCGGCCTCCGCATCCGCGATCTTCTGGCCGTTCTCGTCCCGCAGGTAGTTGCCGTTCTCGTCTTTTTTGTAGATGGTGTACAGCTCCGGCTCGGCCTGCACCTGTTCTGTCAGGTAGGCCAGATTGGCGCTGAAATCCTGCGGGTCATTGGGGTCAAAGTCCGGCTTGGAGGCCATGGCAAGGATGGCACCGGTCTTGACATTCATCACAATGGCACAGCCGCGGTTCTCAACGGTGTTGGCCGCCACGGCCTCGTTCAGGTAGCGTTCCACCACTTCCTGAATGTTCACATCCAGCGAGAGCACCAGATTGGAGCCGTCCTTGGCGGCGTAGGTGGTGGCGTTTTCATCGGCAATGGCGTTGCCGTAGGCGTTGCGCAGGGTGATGGTGCGGCCATTCACACCGGCCAGCGTGGACTCATAGGAGTTTTCCAGACCGTACACGCCCTGACCATCCGCATTGCAGAAGCCCAGCACGGCGGCGGCAAAGCGGCCGTAGGGGTAATCCCGCTGGAAGCCCTTGGAGGCCGACACCGACACCCGTCCCTTGCGGACAGTGGGGGTGCCGTCGTCGCTCTCCTGCTGGCCCAGACCCAGCTTGCCCAGGATCTTTTCCAGCGCACCGGCGGATTTTCCGCTCTTGCTGTGGGCCTTGTTGTAGGTCTTGACGTATTCCTCAATGGAGAGCTTGATGGCGTTATTGACCTTGGTGGCCAGCACCTGATAGGAGCTTTCGTTTTGGGAGAGGGCATCGCAGACCGCCTGATACTGGGTCTGGTACTCCGCTGAAGTGGTGTCCACGCTGTCCAGACTCTCGCCGTCGCCCGAAAGCAGGCGCAGGGTGATCTGGGTGCAGACCTCCTTCATGGCGGCCTCATTGATGGTGCGGGTCTCCGCCTTGGTGTCCTGATCGGTGGTGGTGGTATACAGGGCCGTGCTGTAAGAGGGGTCGGCCCAGATGGTCCAGACCACGCTGGTGGAGGCCAGCGTGATGCCGCTGGTGTCGTAGATCTCACCGCGGGTGGCCTGAATGGTGCTGTCCAGCAGCTGCTGCTCGGCGGCGTACTGGCGGTAGGTGGCACCGTCGCGGATCTGGATCTTGTACAAGCTGTAGATCACGGTCAGCGCGGCGGCCACCACAAGAAGCACGGCGGCACCAAAGCTGATATGGCGCAGCCGGGCACTGAGCCGTGCGTGCGGGTCCGCACTGCGGCGGCGGGCACTGTTCTTTTTGGGATTGGAGGATGGTGTTTGCATTGCGTACTCCCGAAGAAAACCGAAAAAGCGTGCGCTGCCGCACGCTTTTCGTTGTTTGGTTTATTTTGCCGTTCTGACAGAGGCAAGAATGGTCATTGCCCCATCGTGGAGCAGATCCGACCACTGCCGCACAGCGGATGCCTTGCGCACCAGAACGCTGCCCTCATCCAGCCGGATGTAGGTGATCTGGCTCTGGTCGATCTTCATCAGCCCCAGGCGTGTGGCGGTCTCCTCAACACTTGTGATGTTGGTGCGGCTGTTCAGGGCACTGTTGTAGTATGTATACTGGCTCTGCTCGCTCACAAGCTCTGCCTTGGCGCTCTGGATCTGAGAATTCAGCTCCACCAGCTGTGCCTCGCTCCACAGCAGGCTCACCGCAAAGCCCACCAGCAAAGCCGCGCCCACCAGCTGCAGCGCGTGCTGCATGGCGGCCCGCACGGGGTTCAGCCGCTTTTTGCCGCCCTTTTCTACCCGCAGCGGGACTTTGGGCTGTGCCTGCGGCGCTCTTCTGCGCCGAACCTCTGTCATATCGTATGCTGCCTGACCCATGGTGATCTCCTCCTCACATCTCCGGGGCTTTGCCGCCCTCAGATCTTTTCCAAAACCCGCAGGTGGGCCGAGCGGCTGCGCCGGTTCTCCTCCAGCTCCTGCGTGTTGGCTTCAATGGGTTTGCGTGTGATCAGCTTTGCCTTGGCTTTGCCGCCGCAGACGCACACCGGGAACTCCGGCGGGCAGGTGCAGGCCGTGGCCCAGCGGCGGAACTTGTTTTTCACCAGCCGGTCTTCCAGCGAATGGAAGGTGATCACACACAGCCTTCCACCCGGGGCAAGGTGGTCGAAGATGGTATCCAGACCTTCCTCCAGAGCGTCCAGCTCGTGGTTGACCGCGATACGCAGCGCCTGAAACGTGCGCCGCGAAGGATTCTTGTTCTTGCGCCGCTCCGCAGGCGGCATGGCGCCGGCCACGATGTCGGCCAGCTGCAAAGTCGTCTCGATGGGGGCCGTCTCGCGGGCCTCCACGATGTGGCCGGCGATCTGCCAGGCATAGGGCTCTTCGCCGTAGTCCCTCAGGATGCGGGAGATTTCTTCCCGGCTGGCGGTGTTCACGAGGTCTGCCGCCGTCTCGCCCTGCTGGCTCATCCGCATATCCAGCGGGGCGTCTGCCCGGTACGAAAAGCCCCGGGCCGCGTCGTCCAGCTGATGGCTGGAAACGCCGAGGTCCAGCAGCGCACCGTTTATCTTCTCGATGCCGAGGCTCTCGAGGGCTTGTCCGGCGTAGCGGAAGTTTATCTGCACCACCGTGGCCGGGAGCCCGGCCAGCCGCGCCCTGGCGGTCTGCACCGCGTCGGGGTCCTGATCGAGGGAGACGAGCCGCCCGCCTTTTGCGCCGTCCAGCCGGAGGGCGATCTGGCGGGAGTGTCCCGCGCCGCCCGCCGTGCCGTCGAGATAAGTGCCTGCCGGGTCGATGTTCAGTCCGTCGAGGCACTCGTTCAGAAGCACGGGGATATGCTCAAACGAGGCCGGGTCGAACTGTGCCAAATCTTCTGTCTGAGTCACCGCGCCCAGCCTCCTTTCGTTTCGTGTTTCGAGCCGTCCGATACGCCGGACATCTCCCGGGGAGTTTGTCCCGTTTTCTGCTCTGTCATGATACCTGACGACTCTATTTTATTGTAGCAAATCGAAACGCTGAATGCAAGTTTTTTCCTGCGCTTTTTTCCTACAAAATGTTACAAAAAAAGCCCCTGCGAATCGTCATTTTTACTCGCAGGGGACTGGATTTAGGTCAGGAGCGGCTCATCACACGCCGCGGCGGGGGGTCTGGCGCAGGTTCGCGCGGACGTTTTTCACCTGGGCGGCGTTCTCAGACATCGCCTCCTCGGTGGTTTTCAGCATATTATCGCAGTAATCCGTGACCGTCTGGCGGACGGTGCGGGCCTCAGTCTGGGCAGCGGAGACGATCTCGGACGCACGCTGCTGGGCGGCGCGGACGATCTCGGCCTCGCTCACGAGGATGCGGGCGCGCTCTTCTGCCTTCTTGACGATGGCCTGTGCCTGCGCGTTGGCCGACTCGATGAGCTGGGCGCGGTCGCTGACGATGGACTGGGCCTGACGCAGCTCCACGGGGAGGTTTGCGCGGATGTCATCGAGATAGTCCCGAATTTGTTCCACATCCACGATGCGCTTGCCGCCCGAAAGGGGCATTCCGGTGCTCTCTTCCAGCAGGTCTTCGATGGTATCCAAAAGCTCGTTGACGTTCATCACGCTTCTCCTTCTTCCTCTGCGGCGTCTGCCATGGGTCTCACATATTTCCAGAGCAGGACTTTGCCGTACTTATACTGCTTCTTCAGCTGTAAACCGCCCACCTCGGCGGGGAGGACGAGTTTCGTCTCGCTCTCGCAGATGACGATGCCGCCGGGGGCGACGCACTTATCCACGATGGGGAGGATGCTTTCCAGTGTGCCGTTGTGGAAGGGCGGGTCCAGCAGCACCAGATCGAACTGCTCCCGGCAGGCCGAGAGGAAGCGGGCCGCTTCGCCGATGTTGACGCGGCTGCGGTCGAAGACGCCGCAGTTCTTGCAGTTCTTCATGACGATGTTCACGGCCTCACGGTTCTCGTCCAGGAACACGCACCGGGCAGCGCCCCGGCTCAGCGCCTCAATGCCCAGCTGGCCGCTGCCTGCGTACAGGTCCAGCACACGGGCTCCGGGCAGGTCGAACTGGACGATGCTGAACATCGCCTCCTTCACCTGATCGAGGGTGGGGCGGGTAATATCCGTGCCGGGCAGCGCTTCCAGCCGTCTGCCGCGGGCTTCTCCTGCAATGACTCGCATGGTTTTGGCCTCCTTCGGGTCTTTCCTGTTATCGTAACTTCATATTATCGTCATACCGCCGGTCTTTGTCAAGGGCAGCGTCATGATTCGTTGCGTTACAGTCATGAATGTGCTAAAATCATACCAGAACGCCGCTTTTTCGGGCGTATAAAAGGAGAGTATTTATCATGAAAGTCCTGCTCATCAACGGCAGCCCCCACGAGAAGGGCTGCACCTATACCGCACTGAGCCTCATCGCCGGGGAGCTGAACGCCGCCGGCATCGAGACGGAGATCTTGAATGTCGGCACAAAGCCCGTGGGCGGCTGCATCGGCTGCGGCGGCTGTGCCGCCGGCAAGGGCTGCGTCTTCGGCGGCGTGGTCAACGAGGCCATCGAGAAAGCCAGGACTGCCGACGCCTTTGTCTTCGGCACGCCGGTGCATTACGCTTCCGCCTCCGGCAACATGACCAGCTTCATGGACCGTCTCGCCTACGCGGGCGGCAGGTATCTGGCCTACAAGCCCGCCGCCATCTGCTGCTCGGCCCGCCGCGCCGGCACCACCAGCACCCTCGATCAGCTGGTGAAGTACCCCGAGTTCTTCCATATGCCGCTGGTGAGCGGCTCCTACTGGCCCATGGTCCACGGCTCGAACCCCGAGCAGGTACTGCAGGACGCCGAGGGCTGCGCCGTCATGCAGGAGCTGGGCCGCAACATGGCCTGGCTGCTCCGGTGCATCGAGGCCGGCAAAGCCGCGGGCATCCAGCACCCGGAGAATCCCCGCAGACCCATGACCAACTTTATACGTTAAACCTCTCAGTCAAAGCCTGACGGAGAGGTTTTCTCCAAGGGGCCGCGTTCCCGGCGGGAACACGGCCCCTTCTTTCTGAAATTTTATTCAGCAACCGATAAAATCCGGCGCGGATTCTTTTTTCGTTCATAACTTTGTGGTAGCATAGGAACTAAAGTATTTTGCCACGGAGAACATTTGCCATGGAACACTACGATTGGAACGACGGCTGGCTTTTCACCCCGGTCTTTGACCCCGCCATCGTGCGGCCGGAATGCCCGGAGCTGACCCTTGAGCCGGTGCGCCTGCCCCACACGGTCAAGGCCCTGCCCTACAATTACTGCAACGAGAACGACTACCAGAAGCTTTCGGGCTACCGGCGGGAGTTTTTTGCGCCCAAAGAATGGGAGGGCCGCACCGTTCTGCTCGCCTTCGGAGCCGTGGCCCATGACGCCACGGTGTTCTGTAACGGGCGGCGGGTGTTCCACCACAGCTGCGGCTACACCGCTTTTACCGTCGATTTGACCAGTGCTCTCCATCTGGGTCAGAAGAACGTGGTGGCTGTCCGCTGCGACAGCCGCGAAGATTTGAACATCCCGCCCTTCGGCGGGCAGATGGACTTTCTGACCTACGGCGGCATCTGCCGCGCCGTCTGCCTCGACGTGAAAGAGCCCGCCTACCTGCGGGACATCTTCATCGAAACGAAGGCCGAGGGCGATTTCCGCATCTACACGGCCACCGTGGGCGAGACCGTCGGCTGCACGTTACAGGCCGAGATACGCAGCCCCTCGGGCAGCCGGGCGTTCTACACCGGCGAACTGTCGCTGCCCATCACCGGCGCACTGAACAGCGTCCATCCGTGGAGCATCGAGCACCCCACCCTCTACACCCTGACCGTCCGGCTCATCCGTCCCGGCACCGGCGGCCTGCCCGACCGGGTCCTGGACGAGAAAAGCTGCCGGTTCGGCTTCCGCACCCTGCAGTTCGTGGCGGGCGGGCTTTACCTCAACGGCCAGCGGGTGGAGCTGCGGGGCCTCAACCGCCGCCAGAGCTACGCCTATCAGGGCTATGCCATGCCCGACAGCATCCAGCGTCTGGACGCTCAGCTCCTGAAAAAGCAACTAGGCTGCAACGCCGTGCGTCTCACCACTCCCCCCAGCCCCGCCTTCCTCGATGCCTGCGACGAGCTGGGCCTTTTGGTCTTTGTGGAGATGCCCGGCTGGCAGCACGTCGGCGACGACATCTGGAAAGCGCAGGCTCTGCAGAACTGCCGCGAGATGGTCTGCCAGTGCCGCAGCCACCCCAGCATCTTTTTGTGGGGCGTGCGGGTCAGCGGCAGCGCCGACGACGAGAGCTTTTATAAGCGCACCAACGAGACGGTGCGCCGCCTCGACCCCACCCGCCCCACGGCTGGTACCCGCAGCACCCGCCGCAGCCAGCTTCTGGAAGATGTTTACGCCTATGCCGACTACTCCTACCACGGGCGCGGCGTCGGGTGCGAGGCCCGCACCGCCGTCACCCCCGACACCCGGAAAGGCTATCTCATCAGCGAATTCGAGGGCGCCCAGTTCCCGGCCAAGCCCTTCGACGACGAGCCCCACCGCCTGGCGCAGGCCCTGCGCTACGCCGCCGTCCTCAACGACACCATCGCTCAGCAGGGCGTGGCGGGCAGCTTCGGCTGGTGCATGACCGACTACAACACCCACCGCGAATTCGGCAGCGGCGACCGCATCAGCTATCAGGGTGTGATGGACATGTTCCGCAACCCGAAGCTTTCTGCCGCCGTCTACGCCAGCCAGAAGACGCCCCGCTCCCCTTCCGACATCGTGCTCGAAGTCTCATCCAGCATGGCGCTGGGCGACCATCCGGGCGGCTTTGCGGGGGCGTGCTGGGCGTTCACCAACGCCGAGAGCCTGCGGCTCTACCGGGACAACGACTTCGTAGCCGAGTTCACCCCCGACCGCCGGGGCCGCTTTGCGGCTCTGCCCCACCCGCCCATCGAGATCCACGATTTCGTGGGCCTGCTGCTGGAGAAATACGAGGGCATCGACCGCACTGCCGCGCCGCAGGTGGCCGCCATCCTCAACGAGATGCGCCGAGACTCTATGGAGCTTTCGCCCCTGTCCCGGGCGCGGATGTACTCACTGCGCCTGAGCTGGAACGAGCTGGTGCAGCTTTACTACAAATATATCGGCGTGCTGGGCAGCCCCGCCGCCGTTTACCGCTTCGAGGCCGTGTGGCATGGCCGGGCCGTCCGCACCGTCGTGAAGGAGCCGGTGCAGAGCGTCCGGCTGGAATGCACCGTCCACAATCCCATCCTGACCGACGGCCCCACCTGGGACTGTGCCGCCGTGAGCCTGCGGGCCATCGACCAGAACGGCAACCTCCTGCCCTATTGTGGTGAGGCCGTTCAGCTGAGCGCAGAGGGGCCGCTGCGCATCCTTGGCCCCAGCGTCGTCCCTCTGCGGGGCGGCATGGCAGGCACCTATCTCGCCACCACCGGCGAGGCCGGCCCGGCCAAGCTCCACTGCCGGATGGAGGGTGCTTTGGACGCTGAAGTTTCCCTCACCATCCGCTGCCGGGAGGAGTGAGCGGCCCTTAAATGCCGTCTCTTTACGATAGGTTTGCACTCTGTTCAAAATTTTCTCATGGTTGCATGGTATCCTGAGAGCAGCAAAATACAGAAGGGCGGCGCACCCGCCCCTCTTTTATGAGGAAGGATGTTTATGAAAGAAAAGATACGCCAGTTCATGATAGGCCGCTACGGCACCGATGGTCTGAACCAGTTTTTGAACATCGCCTCTCTCGTGCTGATCCTGGTCTATATCCTCACCCGTCTGCCGCTGCTGCTGTACGTCGGCGTGGTGCTGCTGGGCTTCTGCTACTACCGGATGTTCAGCCGCAACATCTCCAAGCGCACCGAAGAAAATTATAAATACTACGCCGTGAAGGACCGCATCCGCAATAAGTTCAGCGGCCTGAAGGACCAGTGGGACAACCGCAAACTCTACCACTATTACCGCTGCCCCCAGTGCCGCCAGAAGCTGCGCGTTCCCCGGGGCCGGGGCCGCATCCAGATCTCCTGCCCCCGCTGCGGCACCCAGTTCATCAAAAAGAGCTGAGCCATGTTTGGATATGTGATCCCGAACCATACCGCCCTCTCCCCGGAGGCGCAGGCGCGCTACCGCACCGCCTACTGCGGGCTGTGCCGCCGCATCGACGCGCTGCACGGACTGCGGGGGCGGTTTACGCTGAGCTACGATCTCACCTTTCTGGACCTGCTGCTGTGCAGCCTGTATGAGGGTGAGAGCGAACTTTCCACCGGATGCAGCCACTGCCCGGTGCACCCGCTGCACGGCGTGAACTGGCGGTCCAGCGGCCCCACCGACTACTGTGCCGACCTGAGCGTGGCGCTGCATTACTACAATGCCGAGGACAAATGGAAGGATGACCATAACCTGCTGGGCCTCGGCTATGAAAAACTGCTGTCCGGCTGCCGCACCGACGCCGAAGCCCGCTGGCCCCGGCAGTGTGCTGCCATCCGCAGCTGTCTGGCCCGGCTTGCAGAATACGAAGCCGCCGGCAGCGAGGACTTGGACGCCGTGTCCGGCTGCTTTGGCGAGCTGATGGCCGAATTGTTCGACTACAAGCAGGACCACTGGTCGCCGGAGCTGCGCAGCCTGGGCTTCCATCTGGGCAAGTTCATCTATCTGATGGACGCCTACGACGATCTGGCCCGCGACAAGCGGAAGGGCGCCTACAATCCCCTCAAAACCATGAGCGAGCAGCCCGGCTACGAGGAAGAGATGCGGGAAATTTTTGAGTTGCTGCTGGCACGCTGTGCCAAAAGTTTTGAGCGCCTGCCCTGCGTGGAGGACGCTGACCTGCTGCGCAACATCCTGTATTCCGGCGTATGGCTGAAGTACAACTGCAACAATGCAAAGCGCTCCGGCCGGGATGCCGAAGCATCCACTTGATTTTTCCACGACGATACGGTAGACTATAGAGTATTGTGCGGCATTGCGGCCGCGCGAAATGAGACGTGAGGAAGTATATCCATGAGAGATCCGTATGAGGTGCTGGGCATTCAGCGCGGCGCAAGCGACGAAGAGATCAAAAAAGCATACCGCGCCAAATGCAAGCGCTGGCACCCCGATTTGAACCCCAACGACCCCACCGCCGAGGAGCACTTCAAGGAGGTGCAGGCCGCCTACGATGCCATCACCAAGGGCGAGACCGGCCCCCAGATGGGCGGCAATCCCTATGGCGGCTACCGTCAGCAGAGCTATGGCGGCTCCCAGCAGGGCTACAGCCAGCAGAACTACGGGTTTGACGGCTTCGATGGTTTTGACCCCTTCGGGTTTGGCTTTGGGTTCAACGGCTACAGCCAGCAGAGCGGTGCCAGCTACAGCGGCAGCGATTCGCCCGAGATGCAGGCAGCCCGCAACTTTGTGGTGAATGGCCGCTACGCCGAGGCACGCCGCGTGCTGGACGGCATGACCGCCCGCAATGCCCGGTGGTACTATCTTTCCTCGCTGGCCAATCAGGGCCTGGGCAACAGCATCGACGCGCTGCAGGATGCCCGCCGCGCCGTGCAGCTGGACCCCAACAACACCGAGTACCGGATGCACCTGCAGCGGCTGCAGAACCCCGGCCGCACCTACCGCACCCAGACCACCTACGCCCAGCCGGGCGGCATCATGCGCTGGTGCTGGAGCATGATCCTGCTCAACCTGCTGTGCAACTGCTGCTGCGGCGGCTGGGGCTTCGGCTGGGGCTTCGGCCCGCGCTACGGCTTCCGCGGATAACAAAAACATATAAAACACAACAGCCTCCCTTTGCCCTTGTACCGGGCAGCGGGAGGCTGTTTTTGATCTGTTACAACACTGACAAAAAAACGCCCCGAAGCATTTCTGCTTCAGGGCGTTTGAGCTGGAGCTGCTATCCAGATTCGAACTGGAGACCTCATCCTTACCAAGGATGCGCTCTACCAACTGAGCTATAGCAGCACAATCACAGCTCAATTATAATACCATAAACTCTGCCGCATTGCAAGCGTTTTTTGCAAAAAAATCTGGCATTTTGCGTTTTTTCTGCCCAGATACAGAAAAACGGCTGCCGTTTTCCACGGCAGTCGTCTGCATTGTTGAAAATATCACTCGATAAGACCGTTCAGCAGAGCCAGGCACTTGCGGCTGTGCAGCTTGCGGATAGCCTTTGCCTCGATCTGGCGGACGCGCTCACGGGTAACGCCGAAGTCGCGGCCCACCTCTTCCAGCGTGCGGGGACGGCCATCGTCCAGACCAAAGCGGAGACGGATGACCTTCTCTTCACGGGGAGTCAGGCTCTTGAGAGCCTGATTGATCTGCTGGGCCACCATAGCGCGGTCAGCAGCCTTGCCGGGAGCCTCGGCATTCTCGTCGGCAACGAAATCGCCCAGAGAGGAATCCTCTTCCTCGCCCACGGGGCTCTCAAGGCTGGCGGGCTCCTGTGCCATGCGCTGGATCTCACGCACACGCTCGACGCTCATGTCCATGGCCTTTGCCAGCTCTTCCGGGGTGGGCTCGTGGCCGTTCTGGTAGACCAGCTGGTTCGTGGCCTGACGCATCCGGTTGATGGTCTCGACCATATGCACCGGGATACGGATGGTACGGGCCTGGTCGGCGATGGCGCGGGTGATGGCCTGACGGATCCACCAGGTCGCATAGGTGGAGAAGCGGAAGCCGCGG
>OGML01002583.1_pt1 | contig 12521 bp, 8 predicted proteins | sample 1572951 | NCBI WGS metagenome assembly OGML01 (sample SAMEA2581883, study PRJEB24529) | metagenome | biome: Human gut stool | place: China | collected 2011 | reverse complement strand
TTATTTTTCCTACCACCTCCCCCTACGGGTACTCCTCCTTCCCGAAGGAGGAGAAGCTATGCAGAAAGCTTACGAAGCTTCAGTTTATTACCTGATTATTTATTAATAATTTCCATTTGTTGACGAACAGATTCTTCATGGATTGCTTCAAATATTTTTTTCATAAACTCTGCATCCATGCCGCATTGTTCACCTTGTGCACCGCGCTTTTCAAGAATCTCATTATAACGTCCGGCCTGGAGAACGGTGATTCCGTGTTCTTTCTTGTAAGTACCGATTTCGCGGGCGATGCGCATTCTTTTTGCTAATTCCTGAATGATGTTATCATCGCATTCATCGATTTGCTTACGAAGTTGGGACAAGCTTTCGGTAGTCTGGGTTTCGGTGCGGATAACCAGTAAATTGAGGATGTAGTCGAGTACGTCCGGGGTCACTTGTTGTGAAGCGTCGCTCCATGCGCAATCCGGGTTACAGTGACTTTCCACAATCAGACCGTCGAAGTTCAGGTCCATAGCCTGCTGGCAAAGCGGGGCTATCAATTCACGCTTTCCTCCGATATGGCTCGGATCGCAGAAGATAGGCAGATTAGGAATGCGGCGGCGCAATTCGATAGGAATGTGCCATTGGGGGAGGTTGCGGTATATCTTTTTATCGTAGCTGCTGAAACCGCGGTGGATAGCACCCAGACGTTTCAGACCTGCATTGCTGATACGTTCCAAAGCTCCGATCCACAGCTCAAGATCCGGATTCACGGGATTCTTGACCAATACCGGGATATCAACACCTTTCAATGCATCGGCGATTTCCTGTACGGCGAAAGGGTTGGCAGTAGTACGTGCGCCTACCCAAAGAATATCGATTCCGGCTTTCAGGCATTCGTAAACGTGCTTGGCAGTAGCTACTTCAGTAGAAACATACATTCCTGTTTCCTTCTTCACTTCTTTCAACCAGGCAAGACCCTCTACACCGATTCCTTCGAAACCTCCCGGTTTGGTACGTGGTTTCCAGATTCCGGCACGGAATATTTTCTGTCCTTTGGCTGCCAGTTGTCTGGCGGTATCCATTACTTGTTCTTCAGTCTCTGCGCTACATGGGCCGGCGATGACGATTGGTCTTTTGGCTTCTATGCCCGGTAATAAAATTGATTCGAGTTCCATATTCTTATTTGTTTTTTATTCTTTTAATTCTTTCCAGTGCTTCTGCTAACTTATTGTCTTTGCAGCAGAGCGAGATACGGATATATCTTGCTCCGTTGCTGCCGAAGATAAATCCCGGTGTGATGAACACTCTCGCTTCATGCAATACTTTCTCCGTCAGTTCTTCCACATCCTTGCAGGAATCGGGTATCTTGCCCCAGAGAAACATACCGACTTGTTTCTCATCGTAGGTGCAACCGAGTGCTTTCATTATTTCACCGGCAAGGTGACGGCGGTTCCGGTAGTTCCGGTTGTTTCCGTCGTACCAGTCGGCTTCGGCTTCCAGGGCGGTTGCAGCCGCCAGTTGCATGGCGCGGAACATTCCACTGTCGATGTTGCTTTTCACTTTCAATATCCATTGTACGAATTCGGGATTTGACGCTAACATTCCGATACGCCAGCCCGGCATATTGTGGCTTTTGCTCATGGAATTGAATTCAATACAATATTCTTTAGCTCCCGGCACGCTCAGAATACTAATTGGCTTTTCGTTTAGGATAAAGCTGTACGGATTGTCGTTGACAATCACGAGATTCTTCCGGCGGGCAAAGTCAACGAGACGTTCATACAGTTCCGGAGTGGCGTTTGCGCCTGTCGGCATATTCGGGTAATTGGTCCACATCAACTTTACGCGGCCCAAATCCATATTCTCCAGAGTTTCGAAATCGGGCATCCAGCCATCTTCCTCTTTCAGGTCGTAGTTGATAACTTCCGCGCCGAGTATCTTGCTCAAAGAAGTATAAGTGGGATATCCCGGGTTCGGTACCAATACCTGTTCTCCTGGATTGACGAAAGCCAGTGTGACATGGAGGATTCCTTCCTTCGAGCCGATTAAAGGTTGTATTTCCGTGTTCGGGTTCAGGTCGACTCCATACCAGCGTTGATACCATGCTGCGAAACCTTTGCGAAGTTCGGGGATACCTACATACGGTTGGTAACCGTGTCCGTTCGGGTCGTGGGCATTATTGCACAATGTTTCGATTGTCTTTTCCGAAGGTGGCATATCAGGGCTTCCGATACCCAGACTTATCACGTCTTTTCCTTCCGCATTCATTTGTGCTACTTCTTTCAGTTTCTTAGAGAAGTAGTATTCGCTTACACTTGCCAGTCTGTCGGCGGGAGCGATCTTATACGTTTGATTTACCTTCTGCATATTCGCCTAATATTTTAAGTTCTTTGGTTAATGGAGTGATTGCTGCGATCGATTGTTTGTATCTCAGATAGTCGTTGAAAGCTACGTCCACATAAAACTGGTATTCCCATTCCCGTCCGATAATCGGCAACGACTGTATCTTAGTGAGGTTGATGTTGTAAAACGACAGGATAGACAACACTTGTGACAAGCTGCCTTCCGAGTGCGGCAGTGTGAATACCATGTTCGCCTTATTGATCGTGTTTGTACGGTGCTGGCGGAGTTCGTCCACTTGCCACGGGTCGGCAACGACTAGAAAACGGGTAAAGTTATGCTTATTTGTTTCGATACCTTCTTGAAGGACTTTCATTCCATAACGTTCGGCGGCTATCTTGGAGCAGATAGCGGCGTGTCCTTTCAGATTTCCGTTCTTGATAGCCTCTGCGCTGCGTGCCGTATCTTCACCTTCCACTACTTTTAGTTGTGGGTGCTGGTTCAGGAAATCACGGCACTGCATCAGGGCGATAGGGTGGGAGTTGACTTCCGTCAGGTCTTCCCAACTTTCATCGGGCAGGCAGACGAAGCTGTGCGAGATGCGCAGTTTGTATTCACCGATAATTTGTGTACCGCTTTGTCTCAACAACTCGTTGTTGTGCAGCAAGCTGCCTGCAATCGTATTCTCTATGGCTAGCATTCCGATAACCTGACTGTCTTTACGTATCGAGGTAAACACGTCTTCGAAACTGGCACAACAGATTAACTCTATTTCTTCTCCCTCGAAGTACTTGTGTGCGGCGATATCGTGATATGAGCCGAGTGTTCCTTGAATTGCTATTTTTTTCATTGTTATAAATGTATTATATAAAAAAATCCCGCGTCCATATTGGAGCGGGATTCATATGATTGATTTCTCTATTCAGTCCTTAAGCATCACTGTCACTTGATACATACAAACTCCCGCTCTACTTTCTGGCTAAAGTAAAAGTAAAAAAAGAAGTAATATGCATAAGTAAATGATCTCATACGAGTCTTTGTTTTTTTGCTTTGGTTTCTAATTCTGGGGCAAAAGTAATACTTTTCTGCTAAACGCAAACAAAAAGCGATACTTTTTTTGTTTTCTCTGCAAAAAAGAATGAAAAAGACATGGGATACCCTCTGTCGGAACGGGTTGAATGACTTCCGCCAATCAGAAGATTCCCGGCAATGCTTCCTGTTTTGGGCCGAGGTTCTTGAATTCTCCGTTCAGGCTGGCCTCATCTTTCGGATTCAGTTCCAATGACCTCTTCATATCTTCTACAGAACCGTCTTTATCTCCATTCAGCAGTTTGGCGCGGCCGCGTTCTTTGTATGCTTCTGCAAAGTTGGGGTTCAGTTCGATTGCTTCGTCGAACAGACTGATAGCTTCTGTCAACTTCTTCTGGTTGATGAAAAGTTGTCCCAGGTAGAGATATGCCTGTTCGTTGAAAGGATTCACTTCTGTTACAAGTTGGTAGTCGGCTTCTGCTTCTTCTTCCTGTCCGTTGGCTTCTTTCACTTTGCCGCGCAGGAGGATAGCGGTTTCTTCTTCCGGGTTCTGTGCCAGTACGGCGTCAATGTCTTCCATTGTTTCTTTATATTGCTTCATTTTCAGCAATGCTTCCGCACGCATCAGGCGGGCTTCGATGAAATCATCTTTCAAGGCAATCGCTTTTGTCAGGTGGGCAATCGTCATTAGGTCGTCGTCCTGTCCTTTACGGGCTTTGCCTAACAGATAGTGTGCCACTGCATTTCCCTCCTCGATAGCGATCGCTTTGCTGGCAGCTTCTTCCATTGCTTTGTAGTCCTCCTGTATGAAGCACACATTGGCCAATGTCAGGAATGTGTTTGTCACATGAGGTTCCATGATTGCCATTTTTTCCAGCAGTTCGCGGGCCTTTTCGGTTTCGCCCGTCTGGATATAAAGCTGGCTGAGATAACCCATTGTCTCGAAATCTTCTTCGATAGCAAGGGCCTCTGTGAAACATTTTACTGCGTAATCCGGACGTCCCATACGTTGTGCACGCAGACCGTCATATTTGAAGATCTCGAATCTTTTCCGGTCGTTTTTCTGTTTTTCACTTTCCGGTGTTTCTGACTTTCCGGAGAAGAAAGATTTAAAAAAGTTCGGCATGATGATATGTTGTTTTTGAGTTTATCTGCAAATGTAATAACTTATTTTGATATATGTAACATTCCGTCCTGCATCTTCAACTCACCTTCTTCCAATAAATATTGGATTACCCGGCTGATATCTTCTCTTTCTGCTTCAATGGCATTCGTTATTCCGGCAGGGGGCAAACTTTTCCGGGCAAGCAGTTCCAGGATTTGTTTTCTCATTTCTCTGAAAGAGTCTTCGGGCAGGCAGTCCGTTTCGTGACGATTCAGACAGACGTCGCATTGCTTGCAGTTATGCTCATTTTTTTCTCCGAAATAACGAAGCAACATCCGGCTCCGGCAAACGCTTTCGGAAGTGACATATTCTTCCATGGCTTTGATACGTGCTTCGTACCGGGCTTTGCGCTCTTCGTAGACAGAAGCCGGAATGTGCAGGTAACGTAGTTCCAGCCGCTCGCGCGTGTATATTATATAAGGTGTCTTTTTGTGCGGGATATAATCTACGATACGGCGTTTGGTCAGTGTCACCAATATATTATAAATTTGCTGGCGTGTCAATCCGGTGCGGATAGCCAGTGTGTCTTCGCTGATATAAGCATAATCGGTAAATACTCCCGTGTAGGAACGGAGAATGGTCTGTATCAGAGTTTCCGCTTCCGTACCCATTTCCCGTAGTTTATACAGCTCGTCCCGCCGGATTGTAAAAAGAATGCGGGAAGCATTGTCCTGTTCGTCCGTATACTCCAGATAGCCGGCTTGCGTCAGTATTTTCAACGCACTGTCCACCGGCACGGGGAAGTATTTGAACTTCCTGCAAAATTCTTCCAGGTTGAACTCACGGATACATTGGAATCCGTCACCCATGGCCATTTGGTAGTAATATTGCAGATGTTCGTATACCTGGAGGATATATTCTTTTTCGGGGAAAGTGTCCGCCACCCGTTTGTGCAATGTCATTTTGTCGGATTTGGCATACAGGATAACGGCATAGGCTTTCAGCCCGTCCCTTCCTGCCCGTCCGGCTTCTTGAAAGTACGCTTCGGGAGAGTCGGGAAGGTCGATATGCAGTACGATACGGACATCAGGCTTGTCGATGCCCATGCCGAAAGCGTTGGTGGCTACCATGACGCGGATTTCTCCGTTTTGCCAGCGTTTCTGCCGGAGGTCTTTTACGGCATTGTCCAGTCCGGCATGATAGAAGTCGGCGGTAATGCCTTCCTGCATTAATAATTCGGTGATTTCTTTGGTGCGTCTCCTGTTGCGGACATAGATAATTGCGCTGCCGTCTATCCTTTTCAGGATATGTAGCAGTTCTCCCGTCTTATTGTCCGTTTTGCGGACGATATATGCCAGATTCTTCCGTTCGAAACTCATACGGAAAACATTCTCTTCGCGAAAGTTCAGCCGTGACTGAATATCTTTTACGACTTCCGGAGTAGCCGTTGCCGTTAGTGCCAGCACCGGAACACCCGGCAGCAGTTCCCGTATTTCTGCTATCTTCAGGTAAGCCGGACGGAAATCATACCCCCATTGTGAGATACAGTGGCTTTCGTCTACCGTAATCATGGAGACCTTCATTGAACGAAGTTTGATACGGAATATTTCCGTATCCAGCCGTTCCGGAGAGATATAAAGGAACTTATAGTCGCCGAAGATACAGTTTTCCAGCGCAGTGACAATCTCCTGACGTGTCATGCCGGAATATATGGCGAGCGTTTTGATTCCGCGTTTGCGCAGATTCTGCACCTGGTCTTTCATCAGGGCGATGAGGGGTGTAATGACAATACAAAGTCCACTCTGGGCGAGAGCGGGCACCTGGAATGTGATAGATTTACCACCTCCGGTCGGCATTAACCCCAGCGTGTCCTTACCTTCGCCTATACTGGTGATGATCTCCTCCTGCAAGTCGCGGAAGGAGTCATATCCCCAATATTGTTTTAATATCTCCTGATACTTATTCAATCGGCTTTATATCTTCGATTTGAAGTTGGACTTCGCCACGCTTGTGCGTGTTTTCTTCAATGGTGTAACAGATGTCGAACGAACGTTTCGTTTTGATATAGCGCACGTGCGAACTTTGTCCGAATGCGATACCGTTCATTACATTGTTCGACTTGTTGTCAACCAGTTCCAATTTGATATGTTCCTGGTCGCGTCCCACCACTTTGCTTGTACCGTAGTCATATACATGATGCGTACAGAAAATCGGCTTCATATTGTCCGGGCCGAAAGGATTGAACTTCTTCAGGTCACTGAAGAACCTGGGCGTAATATCCCTGAAATCAATTTCAGCATCGATGTCGATTACCGCACTGGTCTGTTCGGGCAGGATATGCTGCGAAACGAAGTCCTCGAACCGCTTGGTGAAAGCCTCCACATTCTCTACTTTCATGGATAATCCGGCAGCGTATGTATGCCCTCCGAAGTTCTCAAGCAAGTCGCGGCAATGTTCGATCGCCTTATAAACATCAAAACCGGAAACGGAGCGTGCCGAACCAGTTGCCATGTCATCTGTCCGTGTCAGTACAACGGCGGGACGATAATAAACTTCTGTCAGGCGGGAAGCTACGATACCGATCACCCCTTTGTGCCATTCTTCATTGTAGAGAACGATAGAACGCCGTTCGGCCAACCCTTCCAGATTGGCGACAATGTTGTTGGCTTCTTCCGTCATGCTCTTGTCGAGGTCCTTGCGGGTTTCGTTGTACTGGTTGATTTGTCCTGCTTTCTCCAGTGCAACCGAGAAATCTTTCTCCGTGAGCAGGTCGACAGCTTCTTTTCCATTCTGGATACGTCCCGAAGCATTGATGCGCGGTCCGATTTTGAACACGATATCGCTGACAGTGATTTCCCGTTCGGAGAGTCCGCAGACGTCAATAATTGCTTTCATTCCCACACTCGGATTACTGTTCAGCTGTTTCAGTCCGTGAAAAGCAAGAATACGGTTCTCGCCCATAATCGGCACGATGTCCGAAGCGATACTTACCGCTACCAGATCGAGCAGAGGAATCAAGTGATGAAACTCGATACCGTTGCTGATAGCAAATGCCTGCATGAACTTGAAACCGACACCGCAGCCCGAAAGGTGTGTGTACGGATACGTATTGTCCGGACGTTTGGCGTTTAGGATGGCTACGGCAGGAGGAAGGATGTCATCCGGCACGTGGTGGTCACAGATGATAAAATCAATACCTTTCTCTTTGGCATACGTTATTTCCTCCACTGCTTTGATGCCGCAATCGAGTACAATAATCAATCCTACACCGGTTTCAGCGGCATAGTCCACTCCTTTTTTAGAAATGCCATACCCTTCGTTATAGCGGTCGGGTATGTAATAATCCAAGTTCGAATAGAACTGTTGGATAAACTTGTAGACTAGTGCTACGGCGGTAGTTCCGTCTACATCATAATCTCCATAAATCAGAATACGCTCTTTCTTTCCCATAGCCTTATTCAGACGTTCTACTGCAATATCCATGTCGTTCATCAGGAACGGATCGTGCAGGTCGGGCAATTGCGGGCGGAAAAACTTCTTGGCGTCAACCGCCTTCGTTATTCCCCGCTGTACCAAAAGTTGTCCAAGTATCGGGCTAATCCCTAATTCCTGGGCCAATGTCTGGCTTGTCTCTGCCTGTTCGGGTGTAATGGGTTGATAATTCCATTTGTGATTCATTTTATATATTGTTTTTTCTTTTTCTGCTCTCAGGGGTCAGAAAGGCACTTCTTCCCAACAAGGGGTAAAAGTACGAAAAAAACCGGAGGTGAGTGTAGATATGACGAAAATATTTCAAAGGGGATAGAAAATCGGAAGTTTGCTAATGGTGGCATTAAGTGTTTACGGTGGCTTTTTAATAGATGACTTCTTTGGCATTAAGATCAAAGTTCTCCGGCATTAAGACTAAACTTCTCTTGGATAAGGATTGAACTTTTTCGTATAGGAATCAATCTATAAACGCAAGTTCTGTTTTTATAAACGAAACTTTCATTTATAAAAACGAAACTTTCATTTTTATAATCAAAGCTTGCGTTTATAGATTGATGTTAGGCAACGATAACTTTGTCACTGGATGGGCGGAAGTTTGTAATAAACAGACAGCAACTTTGCTATACTCTTATGATAAATAAAGATTCTGATCCTGTTGGAGTGCGGCTATATATATGACTTATATCAAACCAGCTCTTTCCAATATGATAAGGTTGGAAAGAGCTGGTTTGATATTGAGAGGTATATGTTTTTATTTCTTCTTTCTTAAATCCCTGCCTTCATACTTGCAGATCGCTTCTATCCATTCCTCCGTCAGAGGCATGGACTCATGTCTCTCTAGGTCGAAAGTCACCATGATTGATTTGCAGATACATTTTATCTCGTTCGTCTTTGTGTCGATCACCCGTTGGAGCAGATGAAAGCTTTTCGTTCCTACTTCGGAAACGGCAGTCTGTACGGCGATATGGTCTGATGCGAAGATCTGTTTGACGAAATCTGCTTCGATATGGACAACGACAATGCCGGTCTTCTCCCAGTCGACTCCGGGACATACGGAAGCGAAGTATTCAGTCTTGCCCAAATCGTAAAAAGAAAAATAAACAGTGTTGTTGACGTGACCGAATTTATCTACGTCATTGAAGCGCAACTGAATAGGTAGCGTGTGGTGAAATACGATTTCTTCCATTGTTTTCACTTAATCTTTTTGAATTCGACGCAAAAGTAGTACTTTTGCGTGTTATTCTCAACTGAAATTACTCAAGAAATGATAGAAGATATTAAAAAAGCCTGTCAGGTGATGAATGAAGGAGGTGTCATCCTTTATCCTACCGATACCGTTTGGGGCATAGGCTGTGACGCGACTAACGAAGAAGCTGTACGTCGGGTATATGAGATTAAGAAACGTGCCGATAGCAAAGCTATGCTGGTGCTGGTTGATTCGTCTGTCAAGGTGGATTTTTATGTACAGGATGTTCCTGATGTGGCATGGGATTTGATAGAAGTTGCCGATAAACCATTGACGATTATCTATTCCGGTGCACGCAATTTGGCTCCGAACCTGCTTGCGGAAGACGGAAGCGTGGGAATCCGTGTGACGAATGAAGCGTTTTCCAAACGTCTTTGCCAGCAGTTCCGCAAGGCAATCGTGTCTACATCAGCCAATGTAAGCGGCCAGCCGGGAGCTGCCAACTTTAGTGAAATCAGTGACGAGATCAAATCGGCAGTAGACTATATCGTCGGCTATCGTCAGGACGATATGAGCAGACCGAAACCCTCAAGTATTATAAAACTGGACAAAGGTGGAGTGATTAAGATAATTCGCGAATAAATGAAAGAGGAAAAACTTAGTTTATTGCAGCGTTGCATCAAGTGGCGGGAAAATAATATCAAGGAGAAACAGTTTATCCTGATATTGAGTTTTCTGGTGGGGATTTTCACTGCGTTTGCCGCTTTACTATTGAAGTTCTTCATTCACCAGATACAGAACTTCTTAACAGATAATTTCAATGCGACGGAAGCCAACTATTTGTATCTGGTGTATCCGGTAGTCGGAATTTTTCTTGCAGGCTGGTTTGTGCGTAACATTGTGAAGGATGACATCAGCCATGGGGTCACCAAGATTCTGTATGCTATCTCCCGTAGGCAGGGACGCATCAAGCGGCATAACATTTGGTCGTCTACCATTGCCAGTGCCATTACGATCGGATTCGGCGGATCGGTAGGGGCGGAGGCGCCGATTGTGCTGACGGGGTCGGCGATCGGTTCCAATTTGGGTAGTGTTTTCAAAATGGAGCACCGGACGTTGATGTTGCTGGTAGGATGTGGCGCGGCAGGTGCGATTGCCGGAATCTTTAAGGCTCCGATCGCCGGACTGGTGTTTACGCTGGAAGTCCTGATGATAGATCTGACTATGTCTTCTTTACTCCCGTTGCTGATTTCTGCAGTGACGGCGGCAACCGTTTCGTATATCACTACCGGCACGGAAGCCATGTTCAAGTTTCATCTCGACCAGGCATTCGAACTGGAACGTATTCCTTTCGTTATCCTGCTGGGGATTTTCTGCGGTCTGATTTCGCTGTACTTCACACGTGCTATGAACTCGGTAGAAGGAGTTTTCGGTAAGCTCAACAATCCTTATAAGAAACTGGCTTTCGGCGGTGTTATGCTGAGTGTGCTGATTTTCCTTTTTCCACCTCTCTATGGTGAAGGTTACGATACAATCAACTTGTTGCTGAACGGAACGTCTGCGGCGGAGTGGGATACGGTGATGAACAACTCCATGTTCTACGGCTACGGCAATCTGTTATTGGTCTATTTGATGTTGATTATCTTATTGAAGGTATTTGCTTCCAGTGCGACGAACGGTGGTGGTGGATGTGGTGGTATATTTGCTCCTTCACTTTATCTGGGATGTATTGCCGGATTTGTATTCTCGCATTTCAGCAATGATCTTGCTTTTTCAGCTTATCTGCCCGAAAAGAATTTCGCTTTAATGGGAATGGCGGGAGTGATGAGCGGAGTGATGCACGCTCCGTTGACGGGTGTCTTCCTGATTGCTGAACTGACCGGAGGATACGACTTGTTCCTTCCGTTGATGATTGTGTCTGTCAGTTCTTATCTCACGATTATAGCGTTTGAGCCTCACAGTATCTATTCGATGCGTCTGGCCCAGAAAGGGGAGTTGCTTACCCATCATAAAGACCGTGCCGTGTTGACGTTGCTGAATACCGACAGTGTGATCGAGCGCGACTTCCTGACTGTCTCTCCCGAAATGTCCTTGGGAGATATGGTGAAGGTGATTGCCAAGAGCGGGCGAAATATGTTCCCCGTTATCGACGAACGGGGTATCCTGTTGGGGCTTGTTCTGTTGGACAATATCCGGAACATTATGTTCCGCCCTGAGTTATATAATCGGTTTCACGTCTCCAAGTTCATGGTTTCGGCACCTGCCAAGATCCAGGTAGGGACGCCGATGGAACAGATCATGCGTATCTTTGACGATACGAAGGCCTGGAACCTGCCGGTTGTAGACGAGGAAGGACGGTATATCGGCTTTATGTCCAAATCGAAAATATTTAATTCATACCGCGAAGTGCTGGTTGAAAACTTTTCAGGAGATTAAAAAATGAAGAAAGAAGATTTACGAATCGTTTATATGGGCACTCCCGATTTTGCGGTGGAGAGCCTGCGTGCCTTGGTTGAAGGCGGATACAATATAGTAGGGGTGATTACGATGCCGGACAAACCGGTCGGCCGTCATGGCAGTGTCTTACAGGCAAGCCCGGTGAAGCAATATGCCCTGTCGAAGGGATTACCGGTACTCCAGCCCGAAAAGTTGAAAGATGAGGCTTTTCTTTCCGAGCTGCGGGCTTTGAAAGCGGACTTGCAGATCGTCGTCGCTTTCCGTATGCTGCCGGAGGTTGTCTGGGATATGCCGCGTCTGGGAACGTTTAACCTCCATGCCTCTTTGCTTCCCCAATACAGGGGGGCAGCTCCTATCAACTGGGCGGTGATCAACGGAGATACGGAAACCGGTGCGACCACCTTTTTCCTGACTCACGAGATCGACACAGGTAAGATCATCCGCCAGAAGCATTTGCCTATAGCCGATACGGATGATGTGGGGATCGTCCATGACGGCTTGATGACGATGGGAGCCGGGCTAGTACTGGAAACCGTCGATTTGTTGTTGGAAGGAAAAACAGATGCCGTTCCTCAGGAAGAATTTTATAAAGATCCTTCCGAACTCCGTCCTGCTCCGAAGATTTTCAAAGAAACTTGCCGTATCGACTGGCTTCAGCCGGTGAAAAGGGTTTATGACTTCATCCGCGGCCTGTCTCCTTATCCGGCTGCCTGGACTGAAATCGTTTCTCCGGAGGGCGTGCGCACCGCGCTGAAAATCTATCAGGCAGAGAAGCGCCCTGCCGCACATGAACTTCCCGTCGGAACCATCCGGACCGACCGTAAAAGCTATATCGATATCGCGGTGGAAGACGGCTATCTGCGCCTGCTGTCGGTTCAGTTGGCAGGTAAGAAACGTTTGCCTGTTACGGACTTTCTGAACGGGTTCAAGCAG
>OGML01002575.1_pt1 | contig 12573 bp, 9 predicted proteins | sample 1572951 | NCBI WGS metagenome assembly OGML01 (sample SAMEA2581883, study PRJEB24529) | metagenome | biome: Human gut stool | place: China | collected 2011 | reverse complement strand
ATTTTCTTCATATCTACTATAATGCTAAATCACATTATAAAACTTCAACTAATAAATCTAATGCTAATTCTTCTAGAGTATCTATATTATATTTCACACAACCCATTAGAGTAAAAATTATATCATCACGTTTATAGCCTTCCTTATATCTTTTTAAATTTTTTAGTAATCTTTTTAAGGAATTATTATGAACTCCTAAGATTTGAGAAATTTCTTTTGGTGAATAATATTCCTTTTTTAAAGTATTGTACAATTCATTTTGCATCTCAATTTTATATTGAAGATCAACAAATTGATTTTGATGTGGACCATTTTTACCCCGATGATGAAAAGCACAAAGATGCTTATAATTAAGTTCAATATCAAAACCACCTTCACTTCTATGAACTATATGATGAACATCAGCTTTATCTCCACATATTTCACAATTGTACAATAGATTGCCCCCTTTTAATTCTTTAGAATTATATAAATATCTACTTATATTATATTCTAAATAAAGTAAAATATCAAATTTACATTTTATAAAAACGTTTTCTTATTGATTAGAACTACCATTAAGTGGTATATTATAAATATAATATATTATATTTAACATTGTTAAGGAAGGTGATAGTATGAGACAAAATTATAATTCTTTTGAGTATTGGAAAAACTTTATTATGGAAAATAGGACCATAAGAGGTCATATGTTTATGAAAAATTTGCCTACTGATAAAAGTGTTTATATGCATACTTTGATTTTTTCTAAATATGGTGGATTAAATAGTATATGGGCATATTTCCCTAATATTAAAGTATTTATTGGATATATACAATATTCTTTTTTACAAGAAGCATTTTATACTTGGATAAATTGTAAGTATGGTCCTATTTCATATGTTCCAATAAAGCCAGTAGAAGAAATAATAAATGATGGTGAAAGTTCTGAAAAAATTACAAGAGAAGAAGCAGATAAAATGAGAAAAAATGTTTCTGATTTAAAGAGATTTTGGGATTTTCCAAATGATAAAGCTGTAAGAGAAGTAAAACAAGGCAAAATCGACTTTAAGGTTGACAAGAGCGGTATTGTTCATACTTCTATCGGTAAAGTTTCATTTAGCGCTGAGCAAATTCGCGACAATGCGAAAGAATTCATCTCTACTTTGAATAAATTGAAACCGACTGCAGCCAAGGGTACATATATTAAGAGTATTTATCTTTCTAGCACGATGAGTGCGGGCATCAAGATTGACCCGAAAACAGTAGAAGAAATCTAATAAAACGGAGTAATAATGAGAAAGGAAGATAAAAGTACGATTATTGAGCAGATTGCTGCTACAGTGAAGGAATACGGTCACTTCTATTTGGTGGATACCACTGCCATGAATGCTGCTACAACCAGCATGTTGAGAAGAGAATGTTTCAAGGCTGACATCAAATTGATGGTAGTTAAGAATACATTGCTTCACAAGGCATTGGAGAGCCTGGAAGAAGACTTTTCTCCGCTTTATGGTTCTCTGAAAGGTACAACTGCCGTAATGTTCAGCAACGTTGCTAACGCTCCGGCCAAGTTGATTAAAGATAAGGCTAAGAACGGTATTCCCGGACTGAAGGCTGCATATGCAGAAGAAAGCTTCTATGTTGGTGCTGACCAGTTGGATGCTCTCGTAAGTATCAAGAGTAAGAATGAAGTTATTGCCGATATCGTTGCATTGCTGCAGTCACCGGCCAAGAATGTTATTTCTGCTCTGCAATCAGGTGGTAACACCATTCACGGAGTTCTCAAGACTCTCGGTGAACGTCCCGAAGCGTAACTTCGGAAACAAAAAAACATCAATTTATTTTAGTAATTAAACAATTAAAATCATACAAAAATGGCAGATTTGAAAGCTTTTGCAGAACAATTAGTTAACTTGACAGTAAAAGAAGTTAATGAACTTGCAACTATCCTGAAAGAAGAATACGGTATTGAACCTGCTGCTGCAGCTGTTGCTGTTGCTGCTGGCCCTGCAGCTGGTGGTGCTGCTGCCGCTGAAGAAAAAACTTCTTTCGATGTAGTATTGAAGAGCGCTGGCTCAGCTAAACTTCAAGTAGTTAAAGCCGTTAAGGAAGCTTGCGGTCTTGGTTTGAAGGAAGCTAAAGACATGGTAGACGGTGCTCCTAGCGTAGTAAAAGAAGGTTTGGCTAAAGACGAAGCAGAATCATTGAAGAAAACATTGGAAGAAGCTGGAGCTGAAGTTGAACTTAAATAACATTAGCCTGTAAATCAGGTAATTCGGTTAGGAACCCTTCGTGAAAAGGGTTCTTAACCTTTTTGTGTATATATTTAAAATTAAGTTCTACAAATCCATTAACAGATGTCTTCAAATACTGTAAATCAAAGAGTTAATTTTGCTTCGACTAAGAATCCGCTTGAATATCCGGATTTTCTGGAAGTACAATTGAAGTCATTCAAAGACTTTCTACAACTGGACACCCCACCCGAGAAACGTAAGAACGAGGGACTGTATAAAGTATTTGCTGAAAACTTCCCCATTGCCGATACAAGAAATAATTTTGTTCTTGAGTTTTTGGACTACTATATTGATCCGCCGCGCTATACCATAGACGAATGTATAGAGCGAGGGCTTACTTATAGCGTACCCTTAAAGGCAAAATTGAAATTATATTGTACCGACCCTGACCACGAAGATTTTGATACGGTTATTCAGGATGTATTCCTGGGTCCGATTCCTTATATGACGGATAAGGCTACGTTCGTTATCAATGGTGCGGAACGTGTTGTTGTGTCGCAGCTTCATCGTTCACCGGGCGTATTCTTCGGTCAAAGCGTGCATGCCAACGGTACTAAGTTGTACTCAGCCCGTATCATCCCGTTCAAAGGATCTTGGATTGAGTTTGCTACTGACATCAACAATGTCATGTATGCCTATATCGACCGTAAGAAGAAGTTGCCGGTAACCACCTTGCTGAGAGCTATCGGTTTTGAGAATGATAAGGACATTCTTGAAATCTTCAATCTGGCGGAAGACGTGAAAGTGAATAAGACGAACCTCAAGAAGATTGTAGGTCGTAAGTTGGCAGCACGTGTATTGAAAACATGGATTGAGGATTTTGTAGACGAAGATACCGGTGAAGTTGTTTCTATTGAGCGTAACGAAGTGGTTATCGACCGTGAAACTATAATTGAGCCGGAACATATTGACATTATATTAGAGTCAGGCGTTCAGAATATCCTTGTACATAAGGAAGAACCGAACCAGTCTGACTACTCTATTATATATAATACTCTGCAGAAGGACCCCAGTAATTCGGAAAAAGAAGCAGTGCTTTATATCTATCGTCAGTTGCGTAATGCAGATCCTGCCGATGATGCCAGCGCGCGTGAGGTTATTAATAACCTGTTCTTCTCAGAAAAGAGATACGACTTGGGTGATGTAGGTCGTTACCGTATCAACAGAAAGTTGAATTTGACGACTGACATGGATGTCCGTGTACTCACCAAGGAAGATATCATTGAGATTATCAAGTATCTGATTGAGTTGATAAACTCAAAAGCAGATGTGGATGATATTGACCACTTGAGCAACCGTCGCGTACGTACGGTAGGCGAACAGTTGTCAAACCAGTTTGCTATCGGTTTGGCACGTATGTCCCGTACTATCCGCGAGCGTATGAATGTTCGTGACAATGAAGTCTTTACTCCGATCGATTTGATTAACGCCAAGACTATTTCTTCCGTTATCAATTCTTTCTTCGGAACAAATGCTTTGTCACAATTCATGGACCAGACCAACCCGCTTGCCGAAATCACTCACAAGCGCCGTATGTCAGCTTTGGGTCCCGGTGGTTTGTCACGTGAACGTGCCGGTTTTGAGGTGCGTGACGTACACTATACTCACTACGGTCGTCTTTGTCCGATTGAAACGCCTGAAGGTCCGAACATTGGTTTGATATCTTCACTTTGTGTGTTTGCTAAAATCAATCAGCTTGGTTTTATTGAGACACCGTACCGCAAGGTGGCTAACGGAAAGGTAGACCTTTCGGATGAAGGTTTGGTTTACCTTACAGCCGAAGAAGAAGAAGAGAAGATTATCGCTCAGGGTAATGCACCTTTGAATGAAGACGGAACTTTCGTCCGCGACAAAGTAAAATCCCGTCAGGATGCCGATTATCCGGTTGTAGCTCCTGATGAGGTAGAGCTGATGGACGTATCGCCACAGCAGATTGCCTCTATTGCAGCATCTTTGATTCCGTTCTTGGAACATGACGATGCTAACCGTGCGTTGATGGGATCGAACATGATGCGCCAGGCAGTTCCTTTGTTGAAGAGTGAAGCTCCGATTGTAGGTACAGGTATCGAACGTCAGCTTGCACGTGACTCTCGTACGCAGATTACTGCTGAGGGCGAAGGTGTGGTTGACTTTGTAGATGCTACGACTATCCGCATTCTGTACGATCGTACGGAAGAGGAAGAGTTTGTAAGCTTCGAATCTGCACTGAAAGAATATACTATTCCCAAATGGCGTCGTACCAACCAGAACATGACGATTGACCTTCGTCCTATTTGCGAGAAAGGTCAGCGTGTGACGAAGGGACAAATCCTTACCGAGGGTTACTCAACCGAACAGGGCGAGCTCGCTTTGGGTAAGAACCTGTTGGTTGCCTACATGCCTTGGAAGGGATACAACTATGAGGACGCTATCGTATTGAACGAACGTGTGGTTCGCGAAGACCTTTTGACTTCCGTACACGTAGAGGAATACTCTTTGGAAGTTCGTGAAACGAAGCGCGGTATGGAAGAGTTGACTTCCGATATTCCTAATGTAAGTGAAGAGGCTACCAAAGACCTTGACGAGAATGGTATTGTGCGTGTAGGTGCCCGTATCGAGCCGGGTGATATTTTGATTGGTAAGATTACTCCGAAAGGCGAGTCTGACCCTTCTCCGGAAGAAAAGTTGCTTCGTGCCATATTCGGTGATAAGGCTGGTGATGTGAAAGATGCGTCTTTGAAGGCATCTCCTTCTTTGAAGGGTGTGATTATCGGTAAACGTCTGTTCTCCCGCGTTATCAAGACTCGTAGTTCTAAATTGGCCGACAAGGCATTGTTGCCGAAGATTGATGATGAGTTCGATAGCAAGGTGGCTGATTTGAAGAAAATATTGGTAAATAAGCTTTTGAAGCTCACAGAAAATCATACTTCAGAAGGTGTGAAAGACTATATGGGAGCTGAAGTAATCAGTAAAGGTGCTAAATTCTATGCTTCTGATTTCAGTGATATAGACTTTACTGCTATTCAGTTGAGCAATTGGACAAAAGACGAGCATACCAATGAATTGATCCGTGCACTGGTAACGAACTTTATCAAGAAATATAAGGAACTCGATGCAGAGTTGAAACGTAAGAAGTTTGCTATTACTATCGGCGACGAGTTGCCTGCAGGTATCATCCAGATGGCTAAGGTTTATATTGCCAAGAAGCGTAAGATCGGTGTTGGTGATAAGATGGCCGGTCGTCACGGTAACAAAGGTATCGTTTCACGCGTGGTACGTCAGGAAGACATGCCGTTCTTGGCAGACGGTACTCCGGTAGATATTGTATTGAATCCGCTGGGTGTGCCTTCACGTATGAACATCGGTCAGATATTCGAGGCTGTTTTGGGACGTGCCGGAAAGAACTTGGGAGTTAAGTTTGCTACGCCTATCTTTGATGGTGCTACGCTGGATGACCTGAACGAATGGACCGACAAGGCCGGTCTGCCCCGTTATGGTAAAACCACTTTGTATGATGGTGGTACAGGTGAGGCTTTCGAACAGCAGGCTACAGTGGGTGTGACATACATGTTGAAACTCGGTCACATGGTTGAAGATAAGATGCACGCACGTTCTATCGGTCCTTATTCGCTTATTACGCAACAGCCGTTGGGCGGTAAGGCACAGTTCGGTGGTCAGCGTTTCGGAGAAATGGAGGTTTGGGCGCTCGAAGCATTCGGTGCTGCGCATATCCTGCAGGAAATCCTGACTATCAAGTCTGATGATGTTGTCGGACGCTCCAAGGCTTATGAAGCAATCGTTAAGGGTGAGCCGATGCCAGCTCCGGGTATTCCTGAATCACTGAATGTATTGTTGCACGAGTTGAGAGGTTTGGGCTTGAGCATCAACTTAGAATAAATTGAAATTTGGAAATTGAGGGTTGAGAGCTAATGTCTCTTGATTCTCAATTCCCGACTTATCAACATTGTTTTTCAATTTTTAATTCTCAATTATCAATTATATATAAAAGTATGGCTTTTAGAAAAGATAACAAGATAAAGAGTAATTTCTCGAAAATCTCTATCGGTTTGGCTTCTCCCGAAGAAATCCTTGAGAATTCGAGTGGTGAAGTTTTAAAGCCTGAAACCATTAACTATCGGACGTATAAGCCGGAACGCGACGGTTTGTTCTGCGAGCGTATCTTCGGTCCTATTAAGGATTATGAGTGCCATTGCGGTAAGTACAAACGTATCCGTTACAAAGGCATTGTGTGCGACCGTTGCGGTGTGGAAGTGACAGAAAAGAAAGTACGTCGTGAGCGTATGGGACACATCCAGCTGGTTGTGCCGGTGGCTCACATTTGGTATTTCCGTTCGCTTCCTAATAAAATCGGTTACTTGCTGGGTTTACCGACCAAGAAACTCGATGCTATTATTTACTACGAGCGTTATGTAGTAATCCAGCCGGGTATATTGGAAGGCGAAGTGGCACAGTATGATTTGCTTGAAGAAGGAGAATATCTGGATCTGTTGGAAAAGTTACCAAGCGATAATCAGTACCTTGAGGATTCAGACCCCAATAAGTTTGTTGCCAAGATGGGTGCAGAAGCCATTTATGACTTGCTGTCGCGCATTGATCTTGATTCATTGTCTTACGAACTGCGTAACCGTGCAGGCAGCGATGCTTCACAACAGCGTAAGAGCGAAGCTTTGAAGCGTTTGCAGGTAGTTGAGTCTTTCCGTGCATCACGCGGACGCAACAAGCCCGAATGGATGATTGTACGTATCGTACCGGTTATCCCGCCCGAACTTCGTCCGTTGGTTCCGTTGGATGGCGGGCGTTTCGCTACTTCCGACTTGAACGACCTTTACCGTCGCGTTATCATCCGTAACAACCGTTTGAAGAGATTGATTGAAATCAAGGCTCCTGAGGTGATTTTACGTAATGAGAAACGTATGTTGCAGGAAGCTGTCGATTCATTGTTCGATAACTCTCGTAAGTCAAGCGCAGTGAAGACTGATGCCAACCGTCCTTTGAAGTCACTTTCCGACAGTTTGAAAGGTAAGCAGGGACGTTTCCGTCAGAACTTGTTGGGTAAGCGTGTCGATTACTCTGCACGTTCCGTAATCGTTGTAGGTCCGGAACTGAAAATGGGTGAGTGCGGTATTCCTAAACTCATGGCGGCCGAGCTCTACAAGCCGTTCATTATCCGTAAGCTCATCGAGCGTGGTATTGTGAAGACGGTGAAGAGTGCCAAGAAGATTGTAGACCGTAAGGAACCTGTTATCTGGGACATTCTGGAACATGTAATGAAAGGACATCCGGTATTGTTGAACCGTGCTCCGACACTGCACCGTCTGGGTATCCAAGCGTTCCAGCCGAAGATGATTGAAGGCAAGGCAATCCAGTTGCACCCGTTGGCATGTACGGCATTCAACGCCGACTTCGACGGTGACCAGATGGCCGTTCACTTGCCTTTGAGCAACGAAGCTATTCTGGAAGCACAGATGTTGATGCTCCAGTCACATAATATCTTGAACCCTGCCAACGGTGCGCCTATCACAGTGCCCGCACAGGATATGGTACTCGGTTTGTACTATATCACCAAACTGCGTAAAGGAGCTAAAGGTGAAGGCCTCACTTTCTACGGTCCGGAAGAAGCGCTTATTGCCTACAACGAAGGTAAGTGCGACATTCACGCACCTATCAGCGTTATCGTTAAGGACATTGACGAAAACGGCAATGTGGTAGACAAGATGATGCACGACACGTCGGTAGGTCGTGTTATTGTAAACGAAATTGTACCTGCCAAAGCGGGTTATATCAATACGATTATCTCTAAGAAGTCACTTCGTGACATTATCAGTCACGTAATCAAGGTTTGTGGTGTGGCAGAAGCAGCCGAATTCCTGGATGGAATCAAGAACCTCGGTTATCAGATGGCATTCAAAGGCGGTCTTTCGTTCAACTTGGGAGATATTATTATTCCCGAAGAGAAAGAAGCGCTGGTGCAGAAAGGTTACGAAGAAGTAGAGCAGGTAATCAACAACTATAACATGGGTTTCATCACCAACAACGAGCGTTACAACCAGGTAATTGATATCTGGACACATGTAAACTCCGAGTTGTCAAACATTTTGATGAAAACTATTTCGAGCGACGATCAGGGATTCAATTCCGTATACATGATGTTGGATTCCGGAGCCCGCGGTTCTAAGGAGCAGATTCGTCAGCTTTCCGGTATGCGTGGTTTGATGGCGAAACCCCAGAAGGCAGGTGCCGAAGGCGGTCAGATTATCGAGAACCCGATTCTTTCTAACTTTAAGGAAGGTCTTTCCGTGTTGGAGTACTTTATCTCTACTCACGGTGCTCGTAAGGGTCTTGCCGATACCGCTTTGAAGACGGCCGACGCCGGATACTTGACCCGTCGTCTGGTTGACGTATCTCACGATGTGATTATCAACGAAGAAGACTGCGGTACGCTTCGCGGACTGGTTTGTACAGCTTTGAAGAATAACGATGAGACAATCGCTACATTGTACGAACGTATTCTGGGACGTGTATCCGTACATGATATCGTTCACCCCACAACCGGTGAATTGCTTGTTGCAGGTGGTGAAGAAATCACTGAAGCCATTGCACAGAAGATTGAAGACTCTCCGATTGAGAGCGTTGAAATCCGTTCTGTATTGACTTGTGAATCCAAGAAGGGTGTTTGTGCCAAGTGCTACGGCCGTAATCTGGCTACAAGCCGTATGGTTCAGAAAGGTGAAGCTGTCGGTGTAATCGCTGCGCAGTCTATCGGTGAGCCGGGTACACAGTTGACGTTGCGTACGTTCCATGCCGGTGGTACGGCAGCCAATATCGCTGCCAATGCAAGTATTGTTGCCAAGAATCCTTCCCGTCTGGAATTTGAAGAACTCCGTACAGTAGATATTATTGACGAAGCAGGCGAACCGGCTAAGGTGGTAGTAGGCCGTCTGGCAGAAGTACGTTTCGTAGATGTCAATACAGGTATCATACTTTCTACGCATAACGTGCCTTATGGTTCTACACTCTATGCAGCGGATGGTGAAGTAGTAGAGAAAGGCAAACTTATAGCCCGTTGGGACCCGTTCAACGCAGTTATCATTACCGAAGCTACCGGTAAGATTGAGTTTGAAGGCGTTATTGAAAACGTTACCTATAAGGTAGAGTCCGATGAATCTACCGGTTTGCGCGAAATCATCATCATTGAGTCTAAGGACAAGACGAAAGTGCCTACAGCGCACATCATGACTGAAGATGGCGAACTTATCCGTACCTATAACCTTCCTGTGGGTGGTCACGTAGTAGTGGAAAACGGACAGAAGGTAAAAGCCGGTGAAGTAATCGTGAAGATTCCGCGTGCCGTTGGTAAGGCGGGTGATATCACGGGTGGTCTTCCTCGTGTTACCGAATTGTTCGAGGCACGTAACCCGTCCAATCCTGCTGTGGTTTCCGAAATTGACGGTGAGGTCACAATGGGTAAGGTGAAACGTGGTAACCGCGAAATTATCGTTACCTCTAAGACCGGAGAAGTTAAGAAATATCTCGTACCACTGTCCAAACAGATACTGGTACAGGAGAACGACTACGTGCGTGCCGGTACTCCGTTGTCTGACGGTGCCATTACCCCTGCCGATATCCTTGCCATTAAAGGTCCTACGGCAGTACAGGAATATATCGTAAACGAAGTACAGGACGTTTATCGTCTGCAAGGTGTGAAGATTAACGATAAGCACTTTGAAATTATCGTTCGTCAGATGATGCGTAAGGTTGAAATCGATGAACCGGGCGATACCCGCTTCTTGGAACAACAGGTAGTGGATAAGCTCGAATTCATGGAAGAGAACGACCGTATCTGGGGCAAGAAAGTTGTAGTAGATGCCGGAGATTCTCAGAACCTGCAACCGGGACAGATTGTTACTGCCCGCAAGTTGCGCGACGAAAACTCCATGCTGAAGCGCCGTGACTTGAAACCCGTTTCAGTACGTGATGCTGTGCCTGCTACCTCTACACAGATTCTTCAAGGTATTACCCGTGCGGCTTTGCAGACTTCAAGCTTTATGTCTGCCGCTTCTTTCCAGGAAACGACGAAGGTACTCAACGAAGCTGCTATCAACGGAAAGGTAGACCGTCTGGAAGGTATGAAAGAGAATGTTATCTGCGGTCACTTGATTCCTGCCGGTACAGGTCAGCGCGAATTCGAGAAGATTATTGTCGGTTCGAAAGAAGAGTACGATCGTATGCTTGCCAACAAGAAAACGGTGCTCGATTATGCAGTTGATGATAAGGTAGAAGAGTAATTACTACGTTAATACAATCAGTAATTTTTATAGTGAAAGAAGAGAATCTCCCGGGATTCTCTTCTTTTTTTATATTTGTTGCAAACCGGCTCTCTTTTCGGTCTGATGTAAGAAGAGTGTAATGTAATAGCAAAATAAAGATTTGCATGCCCCCTTCACAACCTTTTATTCATGGATGTTTGAGGGTGAAGGGGAGGAGGGGGAAGCATGCTATTGCCTCAAATAAAACAGACCATCGGTTTGGGGTAAACGCATGGTCTGTTCAGGTAAATCAGACGATGTGTTCTATACGAACAGACCATGCAATTTCAGGACATATCAAGTGCCTTTTTTGTTCAGGTCGTACTGTTACTTTTATCTTGGAGTATTTTGTGTGTCGGAATGAAAGAAGTATATTTGTCATTCAATTATAATGATATACGATAATATGGAAAATCAGGAAAATAATAACGGACAGTTACAGATAGAGCTGAAAGAAGAAGTGGCCCAAGGCACGTATGCCAATCTTGCCATTATCACTCATTCCAGTTCGGAGTTTATCATGGATTTTATTCGGGTAATGCCGGGAATGCCCAAAGCCGGAGTTCAATCGCGTATTGTATTGGCACCCGAACACGCCAAGCGTCTGCTGCGTGCGCTTGAAGAAAATGTTGGTAAATATGAACGTGCTTTCGGCCCTATCCGCATGCCGGATGAGCAACCTATTCCGCCATTGCCTAACATTAAGGGTGAAGCATAAAATCAAAAAAAAACTTGTAGTGCATTGATTATTCAAAACTTATTAGTATCTTTGCAGCCCAAAAGTATATAGTTTTGAATTAATATAAACATAATATATAACTAAAAACAATTAAAATGCCTACAATTCAGCAATTAGTAAGAAAAGGACGCGAAGTGCTGGTGGAGAAATCAAAGTCTCCAGCCTTGGACTCTTGTCCTCAAAGACGTGGCGTTTGCGTGAGAGTGTATACAACCACTCCGAAGAAGCCGAATTCAGCTATGCGTAAAGTAGCTCGTGTACGTTTGACCAATGGTAAAGAGGTGAACTCTTATATTCCGGGAGAAGGTCACAACTTGCAGGAACACTCTATCGTGTTGGTACGTGGTGGTCGTGTAAAAGACCTTCCGGGTGTGCGTTATCACATCGTACGTGGTACTTTGGATACTGCAGGTGTTGCAGGTCGTACACAAAGACGTTCCAAATACGGCGCAAAACGTCCGAAACCGGGTCAAGCAGCTCCTGCTAAGAAGAAATAATCTGGTGGCCTGATTCCCAAAATAGGAAAATTTAAAGTAATAACTTACGTTTTAGTTTGTTGGAAATGCTAAAGGTTGAGTAAATTCTCCGGAGGGAGAGTTGAAGAAGACAGAAGTAAACAACCAAGAACGAAAAACATTATTCTTTCAGACAAATGAGAAAAGCAAAACCAAAAAAACGCGTTATCCTTCCGGATCCCGTGTTCAATGATGTAAAAGTTTCCAAGTTCGTGAATCACTTGATGTACGATGGAAAGAAGAATACTTCTTATGAAATCTTCTATGCTGCGTTGGAAACAGTGAAGAACAAAATGCAGAACGAAGAGAAATCCGCTCTTGAAATTTGGAAAAAAGCTCTGGATAATGTGACTCCTCAGGTGGAAGTTAAATCTCGCCGTGTGGGTGGTGCTACTTTCCAAGTCCCTACAGAAATCCGTGCTGACCGTAAAGAGTCAATTTCAATGAAGAACTTGATTATCTTTGCACGTAAGCGTGGCGGTAAATCAATGGCTGATAAGTTGGCTGCTGAAATCATGGATGCTTTCAATGAACAGGGCGGCGCTTACAAACGTAAAGAAGATATGCACAGAATGGCAGAAGCTAACCGTGCGTTTGCTCATTTCAGATTCTAATGCTATAAGAGACTAACCAATTAGAAGATTAAAAAACTTAAAGTAAGGGAATTAGAAAATGGCAAAGCATGATTTACATTTGACACGTAATATCGGTATCATGGCCCACATCGATGCCGGAAA
>OGML01002572.1_pt1 | contig 12579 bp, 6 predicted proteins | sample 1572951 | NCBI WGS metagenome assembly OGML01 (sample SAMEA2581883, study PRJEB24529) | metagenome | biome: Human gut stool | place: China | collected 2011 | reverse complement strand
CGTTCTCCATCCAGTTGATATAGGTCTTGGTGAAGCGCTCAGGCACGAACTTGATGGTCCCATCCTCCACCACACGGATGGCCTCCTTGGCCAGGGGCGCCATCTTCACGAACCACTGGGCGGAGATCAGGGGCTCCACATCGTTGTGGCAGCGGTAGCAGGTGCCCACGTTGTGGCTGTACGGTTCGGTCTTGACCAGGTAGCCCTGCGTCTCCAAATCTGCCACCACCGCCTTGCGGCAGGCGTAGCGGTCCATTCCCTCATATTTGCCGGCGTTCTCGTTCATGGTGCCGTCATCGCTAATGCAGCGGATGACCTCCAAATTGTGCCGCAGGCCCACCTCGAAGTCGTTGGGGTCATGGGCGGGGGTCATCTTCACGGCGCCGGTACCGAAGCCTATCTCGCAGTAATCGTCGCCCACGATGGGGATCTCGCGGTTCATAATGGGCAGGATGCAGGTCTTGCCGATCAGGTGCTTGAATTTCTCGTCCTCCGGGTTCACCGCCACGCCGGTATCGCCGAACATGGTCTCCGGGCGGGTGGTGGCGATCACGATGTCACCGCTGCCGTCCGCCAGGGGGTAACGGATATACCACAGATTGCCGGGCTTATCGGTGTACTCCACCTCGGCGTCAGACAGGGCCGTCAGGCAATGGGGGCACCAGTTGATGATGCGGCTGCCCTTGTAGATCAGGCCCTTTTCGTACAGCTCGCAGAAGGTCTCGCGCACGGCGCGGGAGCAGCCCTCGTCCATGGTGAAGCGGTCACGGCTCCAGTCGCAGGAGGCGCCCATCTTTTTCTGCTGCTCCACGATACGGCTGCCGTATTTTTCCTTCCAGGCCCACACACGCTCAAGGAACTTCTCGCGGCCCAGATCGTAACGGGTCAAGCCCTCGTTCTTCCGCAGCTCCTCCTCCACCTTGATCTGGGTGGCGATGCCGGCGTGGTCGCTGCCGGGCAGCCACAGCGCCTCATAGCCCTGCATCCGCTTAAAGCGGGTCAGGATGTCCTGCAGGGTGCAGTCCAGGGCGTGGCCCATGTGCAACTGACCGGTGACGTTGGGGGGCGGCATGACGATGGAAAAAGGCTTCTTGTCCGGGTTCGGCTCCGCCTTGAAGCAGTCGCCGTCCATCCAAAGCTTGTAGATGCGGGATTCCACATCCCGCGGGTCATAGACCTTGGGCAGTTCTTTCATATCTGTACTCCTTTTTCGGTATTTGACAAAACAAGATATCCGCTGCTTTTGTGTTTCCTACTTCCGCCCTGCGCTTCCGTTCCCCGCCCTGCGGGGCAGCGTGCACGGTAAGAAAATGGGCAAAACAAAAAGTCCGCTCTGTTTTGCCAGTGCAAAACAGGGCGAACATAACGTCCGTGGTACCACCTGTATTCGGGATCGCTCCCGCGCTCATGGGTGCAGCAACACCCCGCCCCGGTAACGGAGGGCAAACCGCCGCGGCCTACTGTCAGTTCAGCGCGAAGCTCAGGGACGACTTGGGCGGGGCATCACGGGCGCTTACACCTGCCGCGCCCTCTCTTGGCATCCGCTGACCGCCTACTGCTTCCCGTCATCGCCGATTTCACATGCAGGAAGTATACTATATCCGCAGGAAAATGTCAAGAGGGAGACAGCCCTGCGCCATCTCCCTCTTGCTATGTACCTTTCAGCGCTTGTTGGACTTGATCCAGATGCCCTGCTTCTCCGCGTTGGCGATAAGCTCATCGCGGAACATGGGGTGGGCAATGGAGATCAGCTTCTCCGCCCGTTCCCAGGTAGAACAGCCCACCAGGTTCACGCCGCCGTACTCGGTGACGATGTAGTACGCCTGGCTGCGGGGGTCGGTGACGATGTCGCCGGGGGTCAGCAGCGGGTTGATGCGGGACTTCACATTTCCCTGCTTATCCGTAAACGAGGACGTCAGACAGATAAAGGCCTTGCCGCCGTGGGACAGCGCCGCGCCCTCAAGAAAGTCCAGCTGACCGCCGGTGCCGCTGATCTGGCGGGTGCCGGAGCTTTCGGCGCAGATCTGGCCATACAGGTCTACGGAGATACAGTTGTTGATGGAAACGAAATTATCCTGCTTGCCCACGTTGGCCGGGTCGTTGCAGTAGCTGATGGGATAGGTGACCACGCCGGGATTTTCCCTTATCCAGTCATACAGGTCAGGCGAGCCGATGGCCAGGCCGAAGATGCTCTTGTAGCGATCCAGCTTCTTCTGGTTGTTGGTGATCTTGCCAGCCTTGTACATATCCAGATAGCTGTCGCACAGCATCTCGGTATGGATGCCCAGATCCCGCAAGTCGCTCTTGGCGATCATCTGGCCCACCGCGTTAGGCAGAGAACCAATGCCCAGCTGTAAGGTGGATCCGTCCACCATGTTCTGCACCACGTACTCGGCGATCTTCATCTCCGCCTCGTTGGCGGCGGGGGACTTGACGCTGGGCAGCGGGCCATGGGGCCCCTCTACGATCATGTCCACATCGCTGATATGGATGCACTCGTCCAGACCGCCGTAGACCCAGGGCAGATTTTCGTTGATCTCCAGAATGACCACGTCTGCCTTGTCCAACGTAGAACGGGCGGAGGCCGTGGCACCGGCAAAGTTGAAATAGCCGTGCTCGTTCATGGGGGTCACAGCCATCATGGCCACGTTGACGGTGAGGAACTGGCTGTAATACCAGCTGAGGTTGCGGAACACCATGGGATTGAAATTACACAGTCCGCGATCGCAGAGCTTGCGCTCATAGCCGGACATATGCCAGCTGTTGTAGACAAAGTGCCTGCGCTCGGGGTCGCACTCCACCATCTGGATCGGGTCGAAGATCAGATAGCCACGGATCTTGACCTCGCGAAGCTCATCCTTTCTCTTGGCAATGGCGGCGTCCATCAGAGACGGAAAGCCCGTGCCCATGGAGATGTCGATCCAGTCGCCGCTTTTTACCACCCGTGCCGCTTCATCGGCGGTGCATAGCTTGCGCTTGTATTCCGCTGTGTAGTCAAACGGTCTCGCCATAGTGTTCTCCCTTTCCGCATCCTGTGTTGCTGCTTTTTTACTTTGTTAATTTTATCACTTGCCTGTCTGTCTGTCAACAGTTTAACAATTTTTTCTCATCGGAATAAGTTATTTCCTTCCTGAACACCCCGTCTGCCCGGTGCACGGCTACCCCCTCCCTTTTCCGCATCCGGAAGCCGCAGATGCAGGAAAAAACGCCCCGACCTAATGGCCGGGGCGTTTGCTGCGAAGGCTTACTTCTCCGCGCGGCGCTTATAGGATTCGTACTTCTCCTTGGCGGCTTCCTCCGCCTCGGCGAACAGCACCTTGGCGTTCTCCGGGAAGCTCAGCTCCAGAGAGGCGTAACGAACCTCGCCCTTCATGAAGTCGTACAGGGGCATGGTGGGCTCCTTGCTGTCCAGGGTAAAGGTCTTGGTCTCCGGGCTGTACCGGTACAGGTTCCAATAACCGGAGTTGACGGCGTCCTTCATCTCCTGCTGGACGTTGTTCATGCCCTTCTTGATGCCGTGGTTGATGCAGGGCGCGTAACAGATGACGATGGACGGACCCTTGTGGGCCTCAGCCTCCTTGATGGCCTTGATCAGCTGATTGGGATTGGCGCCCATGGAGCACTGGGCCACATAGACGTTATCGTAGGTCATCATCAGCATGCCAAGGTCTTTCTTCTTGGTCTTCTTGCCGCTGGCCTGGAATTGGGCAACAGCACCCACAGGCGTGGCCTTGGAGGACTGGCCGCCGGTGTTGGAGTAGACCTCGGTGTCCACCAGCAGGACATTCACGTCCTCGCCCATGGCGAACACGTGATCCAGACCGCCGTAGCCGATATCGTAGGCCCAGCCGTCGCCGCCGTACATCCACATGGTCTTCTTGGAGAGATCTTTCTTGCGCTTCAGGATCTCGTCCACCAGCTTCTGCTCGTCGGCGGAGAACTTGCCCTTCTCCAGCAGTGCCACCAGCTCGGCAGTGGCGGGGGTGGAGGCGTCCAGGTCATCATACGTCTCCATATACTTGGCGATGGCGGCCTTGACGGCCTCGTCCTTGGTCAGGGCATCCAGCTCCTTAACGTAGCCGGTGACGCAATCACGCAGCTGCTTGACGGCCAGGCACATACCGTAGGAGAACTCGGCGTTGTTCTCGAACAGGGAGTTGGACCACGCCACGCCCTTGCCTTCGGCGTTCTTGCAGTACGGTACGCAGGGCATAGCCGCGCCCCAGGCCTGGGTACAGCCGGTGGCGTTGGCCAGATACATCTTGTCGCCGAACATCTGGGTCAGCAGCTTGATGTAGGGCGTCTCGCCGCAGCCGGCGCAGGCACCGTTGAACTCCACCAGGGGCTGCTTGAACTGGCTGCCCTTCAGGGTAAATTTGTCCACGCGGGAGGTCTTTTCCTTCACGGTGGTCAGGAAGTTCCAGTCGGTCTGGTCCAGAGACACCTCGTGGGTGGGGAGCATCTTCAGTGCCTTGCCGGACTTGGGGCAGGAGGCTACGCAGCTGCCGCAGCTGGTGCAGTCCAGCGTGGAGACGCCCATGGTGTACTTCAGGCCGGCCAGGCCGGGACCCTTGGCATCCACCAGCGTCATATCCACCGGTGCGGCCTTGACCTCGCCCTCGTCCAGCAGGAAGGGCCGGATGACGGCGTGGGGGCAGACGAAGGAGCACATATTGCACTGGAGGCACTCGGCAGCATCCCACACAGGCAGATGGGTGGCGATGCCGCGCTTTTCATACTTGGAAGTGCCCAGCGGCATGGTACCATCCTCCATGCCCTTGAAGGCGGAAACGGGCAGGTCATCGCCCTTCTGGGCGTTGATGGGCACCAGAATGTTCTTGATGACATAGGGCAGGCTCTCGTCGGCGGGCTTCAACGCCTTGCCGGTGAGGTTCGTCCATTCGGACTTCACCTTGACCTCCACCAGGGCGTTGATACCGGCATCCACGGCGGCGATGTTCATGTTGACGACCTTCTCGCCCTTGAGCCCGTAGGTCTTTTTGACGGCGTCCTTCATGTGGGCCACGGCGTCCTCCACGGGGATAACGTTGGCCAGCTTGAAGAAGGCGGCCTGCAGCACCATGTTGGAGCGGTTGCCCAGACCCAGCGCCTGAGACTCTTTGTTGGCGTCGATGATGTAGAACTTGATGTCGTTGTCGGCGATGTACTTGAGGATCTCGCCGGGAACATGCTGCTCCAGCTCGTTCTCCGTCCACTCGCAGTTCAGCAGGAAGCTGCCGTGGGGCTTCAGTTCATGGATAATGTCGTACTTGGTCAGGTACGTCTGGTTGTGGCAGGCGATGAAGTCCGCGCTGCTCACATAATAGGTAGAGCTGATGGGGTGCTTGCCGAAGCGCAGGTGGCTCTTGGTGATACCAAAGGACTTCTTGGTGTCATACTCAAAGTACGCCTGACAGTACATATCTGTCGTCTCACCGATGATCTTGATGGAGTTCTTGTTGGCGCCCACGGTACCGTCGGAGCCAAGGCCCCAGAACTTGCAGGAGATGGTGCCCTCCGGCTCGGTGAGCAGCGGTGCGCCCACGGGCAGGGACAGATGAGTCACGTCATCCACGATGCCGATGGTGAAGTGGTTCTTCGGCTCGTCCAGCAGCAGATTGTCGAACACGGCCTTGATCTGGGCGGGGGTGGTGTCCTTGCTGGACAGGCCGTAGCGTCCGGCGTAGATGGCGGGGCGGTCGCTCTCGTTGATGTAGGCGGCGCAGATGTCCTCGTACAGCGGCTCGCCGATGGAGCCGATCTCCTTGACGCGGTCCAGAACGGCGATTTTCTTCACCGTCTTGGGCATAGCGGCCATCAGATGCTTGCGGGAGAAGGGACGGAACAGGTGTACCTGCAGGAAGCCCACCTTCTCGCCCTTGGCGTTCAGGTAGTTGACCACCTCCTGAGCGCAGCCGCCCACGGAGCCCATGGCCACGATAACACGCTCGGCGTCCGGTGCGCCGTAGTAGTTAAACAGGTGGTACTCGCGGCCGGTCAGCTTGCTGATCTGGGCCATATAGTCTTCTACGATGTCGGGCAGCTCGGCGTAGGCGGTGTTGTTGGACTCGCGGAGCTGGAAGTAGATATCGGGGTTATCCACCAGAGAACGCATCCGGGGATCCTCCGGGTTCAGGGCGTTGGCGCGGAAGGCGGCCAGCGCGTTGTAGTCCACCAGCTTGGCGTACTCGTCGTAGGTCAGCACGTCGATCTTCTGGATCTCGTGGCTGGTACGGAAGCCGTCGAAGAAGTGCAGGAACGGGATACGCGCCTTGATGGCACTCAGATGCGCCACAGCAGCCAGATCTGCCGCCTGCTGGACGCTGCCGCTGGACAGCATGGCAAAGCCCGTCTGCCGGCAGTTCATCACGTCGGAGTGGTCGCCGAAGATGGAGAACGCATGGGTGCCCACGGTACGGGACGCCACGTGCAGCACGCCAGGCAGGCGCTCGCCGGAGATGCGGTGCATGGTGGGGATCATCAGCATCAGGCCCTGGGACGCGGTGAAGCTGGTGGCCAAAGCACCGGCCTCCAACGCACCGTGACAGGCGCCGCAGGCACCGGCCTCGGACTGCATCTCAACCAGACGCACCGGCTGGCCGAAGATGTTTTTCCTGCCGTTGGCCGACCAGGCATCGGCGTGCTCCGCCATGGGGCTGGACGGCGTAATGGGATAGATGGCAGCGACCTCGGAAAAGGCGTATGCCACATACGCCGCCGCTTCGTTGCCGTCGCAGATCTTCATGATCTTGCTCATTCTTTTCTTTCCTCCTCTATAAACATAGAAGTATCCCGCTTTTCGGGCGGGCGCATTAAAACAGTGTTAATTATACCATTCACGCGCGCAATAATCAATGCAGGGGGAGCGATTCTGTAACAACTGCTACAAAATCGCTCCCTGTTTTGGTGAAAAGTACAACTCAGATGACCATCGGCTCGCCGCTGATATCGACCTGCCCATCGGTGACGGTCAAATCGCCGCCCAGTTGATTTTTGTACACGCCGTCGGCCAGCGCCACCGATACGCGGCCGCCGCAGCCGGACAGATCAAATACGCCGGTGCGCTCCCCCGCCGGGGACTTATAGTGCCCGATAACAGCGCCGCCGCTGACCTCGTACCACACCGCACCCTCCAGCGGCAGCGTCTGCTTCATGGCCTTGCACCGCCGCAGGAAGTCGGACAGGTCAGACCGCTTGTCGCCGAAATTATCGTCCGCATCAAACAGCCCTACCTGACGGCGCGGTGCGTACTCCGTGCCGCCGTAGAGCAGCATACTGCCCCGACAGAAGTACAAAAACGCCAGCCAGTGCCGCAGCCGCCGTTCGTCCTGTACCCAGTGAGCCAGACGCGGCGTGTCGTGGTTCTCGCCGCAGCGCATCTTGATAAAGCCCGCGGGATATGTCAGCTCCTGGTAGTTCAGCATATCGATGTACTGCCGCAGGCTGTTTTCCCCGGACAGGTACCCTTCGAACCACGGCCAGATATCATAGTCGTAGGTCATGTCGAAGGCCCGGTACAGCTCCGTATCCGTGGCGCAATAGGCACCCTGCCGCCGCAGACCCAGCACATGGGCGCCATGTACGCTCTCCGCCAGCCAGATGCAGCCGGGGCGGACCGCTTCCACCTCCTGCCGTGCCCGGGCCCAGAAGTCCAGGGGCACGCTGCTGGCCACATCGCAGCGGAAACCGTCCACGATCTCCGCCCACTGCTTCAGCGTGTCGATCTGATAGCGCCACAGCTCCCTGTGGGCGTAGTCCAAGTCCACGATATCCCACCAATCCGCCACATGGCGGCTGGGCCGACCCTGCTCGTCCCGGAAAAACCACTCCGGGTGGGTCTGGGCCAGCACCGAGTCCGGCGATGTGTGGTTGTAGACGACGTCGATGATGCACTTCATGCCCCGGACGTGGATGGCGTCCACCAGATGGCGGAAATCCTCCACGGTGCCGTACTCCGGGTTCACGCCCCGGTAGTCACGGATGGCGTAGGGACTGCCCAGCGTGCCCTTGCGGCCCACCTCGCCAATAGGATGGATAGGCATCAGCCATACGATATCCGTACCCAAGGCGCTCAATCGGTCCAGATCACGTTCCAGCGCACGGAAGGTTCCCTCCGGTGTTTGGTTTCGCACGAACACGCTGTAGATCAGCTGATGCTGCAATATCTTATCCGTATTCACTGCCATATTGATTGCCTCCTCAGTCCAGAAGTGCTAAAAATTCGTCCTCCGTCAGCACGGGAATGCCCAGCGCCTCTGCTTTTTGCAGCTTGCTGCCGGCATTTTCTCCGGCCACCACATAGGTGGTCTTTTTTGACACGGAGCCGGCGGCCTTGCCGCCCCGCTTTTCGATCATCTCCGCCGCCGCGTCACGGGTAAACTTTTCCAGCGTGCCTGTCAGCACAAAAGTCATTCCGGCAAAACGACTGTCAACCGTTTTCTCTTTACAGGTCATATTGACACCGACGGCCTTCAGCCGCGCCAGCAGATCGCGGGACTGGGGGCTTTTCATCCACTGGCAGAGATACCGCGCGGTAATGGGGCCCACGTCGTCCACGGCAGTCAGCTCCTCCTCCGGAGCCGCTGCCAGTGCGTCCATAGTGCCGAACCGCTGCGCCAGCGTCTTGGCAGCCTTCTCCCCCACCTGCCGTATGCCCAGCGCGTTGATGAGCCGCCACAGGTCGTTGTCCCGGCTTCTGGCGATAGCGTCCACCGCATTCTGCGCCGATTTTTTGCCCATGCGCTCCAGCGGCTCCAGCTGCTTCGGCGTCAGGCTGTACAGGTCCGCGGCGGTCCGGACAAGTCCGCTGTCGATCAGCTGCTGCATCACCGCAGGTCCCAGCCCGTCAATGTCCATAGCACCCCTGCTGGCAAAGTAGGTCAGGTACCGCAGCAGCTGGGCGGGGCACTCCGCGCCGGTGCAGCGCAGCGCCGCGCCGTCCTCGTCCCGCACCACCGGTGCGCCGCACACGGGGCACGTCTCGGGCAGGGTATAGGGCTTCGTCCCGGCGGGACGCTTGTCCGCCACCACCTCAACGATCTCCGGGATGATCTCGCCGGCCTTCCGCACCAACACCGTATCCCCCACCCGGATATCCTTCTGGGTAATATAATCCTGATTATGCAGCGTGGCAAAGGCGACCGTCGTGCCCGCCAGCCGTACCGGCTCCAGCTCCGCCTTGGGCGTCAGCACACCGGTGCGGCCCACCTGTACCACGATATCCTTCACCACCGATGGCTTGACCTCCGGCGGATATTTGTACGCGATGGCCCACTTGGGGAACTTTGCCGTACTGCCGATGACCTCGCGGTCATGCAGGTCGTCCAGCTTCACCACCGCACCGTCGATATCGAAAGGAAACTGCTCACGGCCATCGCCCAGCGCCGCGATCTCCGCCAGGATGTCCGACGGCGCGGACAGCCGCTTGTGGGGAATCACCTTGAAATGCTGGCTGGCCAGATAGTCGATCGTCTCTGTGTGGGTGGAAAATTCCCGGCCCTCCGCCAGCTGCAAATTAAAGACCGCGATGTCCAGCCGCCGCTGGGCGGCGATCTTGGGGTCCAGCTGCCGCAGGGAGCCGGCGGCGGCGTTGCGGGGATTGGCCATCAGTGGCTTGCCCTCGATCTCACGCCGGGCGTTGATCTCCTCAAACACACTGCGGGCCATGTACACCTCGCCCCGCACGATGAGGCGGGGCAGCTTCTCCGGCAGGGTCATGGGGATAGACCGAATGGTCCGCAGATTTTCGGTCACGTCCTCCCCCACCCGTCCGTCACCCCGGGTGGCACCGCGGACGAACACGCCGTCACGGTATTCCAGAGCCACGGAGAGGCCGTCCACCTTCGGTTCCACGCTGTAGGCGGGGTGCTCCAAGGGTATCTTCTCCAGGAAGCGGCAGACCTCCTCGTCGTCGAACACATCCTGCAGGCTTTCCAGCGGCACGGCGTGGGTCACCTGCTGAAACTCCGTCAGCGTCTGTCCGCCCACCCGCTGGGTGGGAGAATCCGGCGTGATCTCCTCCGGATGCGCCGCCTCCAAGTCCTCCAGCCGCCGCAGCAGATGGTCATATTCATAATCCGACATGGTGGGCGCATCCAGCACATAGTAGAGGTATCCGTTCTCCGTCAGCGTGCGGCGCAGCTCCTGTATCTCCTTGCGATAGTCCATATCCAAGCCCTCATCCATTGTTCATAATGTACTCGTCGGCGTAATCCTCGATCTTATCCTCCGTGGTGCTGAAATAGGTGTACGTCTGGGGCACGCCGCCCACGATCACCGTCTCCGCCACGGATATCTCGTTGCTCACTTTTGTGTAGGTGGTGATCCCCGGCAGCAGGATACTCACGCGTACGTCTACATCCAGCAGGATCTGGTGCTTTGTCTGGTTGATGCCCGCCGCCGTGAATTTATCCCGGAATTTGGCGGTAGCCGTGCCGATGGTCTCCATTTTTACCGTCAGCTTCGGCCCCCGGCCCGCCAGCAACGGCGAACCGGTCAGTGTGCCCAGCGGCACCGCCAGTTCACTGGCGGATACCTGACTCAGCCGCGCCAGTACGTCATCCGCCACCGCGGTCTGCAGGCGGTTGAACTCCGCCATATTGCTGCTCAGCGCCGTCACGCGGCCATCGCTGTCCTTGTCGAACTTTACCAGCCGGTCGTATTCCATCCAGCCGTTTTCCACGGCGTCGTTCACCGCCGCCACCACGATGCGGCTGACAGTATTGGCGCACCGGGCTGTTGCCAGATTTTCCAGCATGGGCCGCAGGTGCAGCAGGATCGCCGCCAGCAGCGCCGTCAGCGCCAGCAGGATGATCGCCAGCCACACACGCACCCGCTGCCGCCGGGTCAATCGTATATACCGCAGCCGGCCCATGCCGTCACCTCCCATAGACGCGCTGTATGACGCGCTTACTACGGAAGTCTATGACACCACGGCTTTTCCTCATTCCTCCCAGCCGTTCACGATGGCTTTGAAAAAGTCGCCGCGCTCGGCAAAGTTCTTGAATTGGTCAAAAGATGCACAGGCCGGCGACAGCGTCACCACATCACCGGGCTGTGCCCGATCGCGGGCGGCCTGCACCGCCGCTGCCAGAGGCGCGGCGTCGATGATCTCCGGGTGGCCGGGCCGGTACCCCGACGCATTCTCCACGGCGGCGCGTATTTTATCCGCTGTGGCACCGCAGAGCACCAGCAGCTTCACATGCGCCACGATCTCCGGCCCCAGCACATCAAAGGGAATGTGTTTGTCATAGCCGCCGGCGATCATGATTACCTTCTCGCTGAACGACCGCAGCCCCGCGATGGCACGGGAGGGACTGGAGGCAATGGAGTCATTATAATACCGCACGCCCTTATAGGTTCGTACCAGCTCGATGCGGTGCTCCACACCGCCGAATTCCCGGGCAAAGGTCCGGATGACCTGGTCCGGCACCAGGCCGTCCACGGCGGCGATGGCCGCCATATAATTCTCCACATTGTGTACGCCGGGGAGCTTGATGTCCCTCGTGGTCATCACGATGCGCTCATGACCGCCGCTGCGGCAGACAACGTCCTCGCCCCGCAGGAAGACGCCGTCGGCAACCTCACCCTGCCTGCTGAAGAGGCGGGCGCGGCCGGGCGCGCGGGTGGACTGCTCTGCTGTGATGGCATTATCCGCATTAAAAATGGCAATGTCCTCCCGACTCTGATGGGTAAAAATATTCTCCTTGGCCGCCACATACTCCGCCATGTCCCGGTGCACATCCAGATGGTTGGGCGCCAGATTGGTGACGACCGCAATGTGCGGACTCTGCGTCATGGTCATCAGCTGGAAGCTGGACAGCTCCAACACCGCCCAGTCGGTGGGCCGGATGGACCTGGCCTCGGCCAGCAGCGGGTGGCCGATGTTGCCGCCCACATGGACGGTGTGTCCCGCCGCCCGCAGGAGCTCGGCAATAATGGTGGTGGTAGTGGTCTTGCCGTCGGAGCCGGTGACGGCGATGATGGGGCAGGGGCAGACCTGGAAAAAGACCTCCATCTCGGAGGTGATGACGCTGCCCCTGGCCCGGGCGGCCTCCAGCTCCGGCACGTCGGGCCGCAGGCCCGGGGTGCGGAAGATCACGTCCTGGTCCAGGCCCTGAAGATACCCGTCGCCCAGCCGCAGCACGGCTCCGGCGGCCTCCAGCTCCTCCGCCAGAGCGCCCAGCTTCGCCCGGTCGCTGCGGTCGCAGGCTGTGACGGCGATGCCCTCCCGCAGCAGCAGACGCAGCAGCGGCGTGTTGCTGACGCCGATGCCGATAACGGCCACGGTCCTGCCCCGCAGAGAGGCGATATATTCCTGCAAAGTCATAGGATGAACCTCCTTATCGTATCTGACCCGGTTATTATACCGCATTCCGGGGCGGGGTTCAATCAATTTCCGCAAAAATCGGTTGACTTTCCGAAGTGGGTCGGGTACAATATTTGTGCGAGTAAGCCAGACAGTCGCGGGGACAAGGCGAAAGCCTGTTCATGAGGAAAGTCCGGGCTCCACAGGGCAAGGATAACGGGTAACGCCCGCCGAAGGCGACTTCAGGAAAAGTGCAACAGAGATATACCGCC
>OGML01002568.1_pt1 | contig 12590 bp, 8 predicted proteins | sample 1572951 | NCBI WGS metagenome assembly OGML01 (sample SAMEA2581883, study PRJEB24529) | metagenome | biome: Human gut stool | place: China | collected 2011 | reverse complement strand
TGCTCAGGTGCTTATAAAAAATATTAAATTATAGTGTTGCGGAAATTAGGATAATATAAAAGCTATCTTCTTCATATGGTTTCGATTCTTCATTTTTTACGTTTTACAACAAATATTTTTTGTATTTCTCCAACAGAAGTCTTGCAATCCAAACAAATAAGAATAATATGCTACTATTACTCATAGCATACTGTACTATATCTATATAGCTCAATGGTTACCTTTCGGATGATTCTTTCTGCCTCCACCTTTCTGTCGCAGAAGTACTCTGGCTTAATCTTGCCTGTGATAATAAAAGGATTCTCCATACTCTTTACCTAATTAAATCAGTAGTTATGGCGGCAAAGATAATAAGATTTCTCGAATTATGCAAATTAAATTATGCAAATTGCATAATGCAAAACAAATAATTCGAGATAAGCTGCGAAAACATATCAAAAATCATCAACTTTTGCAGATTATAGAACTAAAGTTGTCGGAAAAGGGAGTGTAAAAATGCCCTTTTCCGACAATTATACATTTCTGTTTCATGATTAGATGACCTGTTTTTCATCTTCTAAAAATACTCTTTCACTTTTAGCCTTAATGATTCTTCAGCCACCTTACAAACTATCATTTTATTCTCCAAGTATAACAATAGTTGCTTTAACTGTCCTTTATCCTTAGGCAAACAAAAAAGCCTCCTTACAAAATGACATTTTTTCTGCTTGTCATAGTTCTCCACACGTAAATTAATCCCCATGCTATTCAATTCGTCTATAAAACTAGCAATATCATTACTATAAGGACAAAAAAAAGCTCTATTAAATTCATCTTCCAATTCGAGAGTAGAATATGATTGATTTAAATATGAAGACAATCCATGCATAAAGCTAGTTACAGCCTGTCTCTTTTCATTCCTGCCTTCTATTCTTTGAACAGGGAATAATATTCCCCTATCATAAGAATATGTAAAATCTTTCAACAACGAATAATATCTGTTACAATCTGCCATCTCTATTGTCATTAAATACAGATTAACAGAATCACTATCCATACCATCAATTGATACTTTTTGTACCTCAACATTAGCCACTTGAAAATTATGTGACTTATTCGGAGTACAACTACTTATAGTCAGCACGACAATAGCGATGACTAATATCATTTTAATTAATCGCAGAATCTTCATCATTTTGTTACTATTATAACTTTACGAATACCTGTCCAAGAATTTATACTAGTGGATTGTAAAGTCTAAAAGTTGCATAAAACAACATCCATTTTTGTTGATATTTAATGATGCAGTATATATATCTTACCCAACTTTTAGACTTTACAGACTACTAGTTAACAGGCAGATTTTTGCTATTCATCGCTACCACCTTACGCTTTCAGCCACAACTTCATCAGTTGGTCATCAATATAGTACGTACCCAAGGAAGTAGATACCAGATGATACTCCAGCAATTTCTTGATGGCAGACTGAACGCTGCTGGCAGAGCGTAGATTATGCCGTTTTACAAAAACCGTGGAAGTAATCTGCTTGGCAATGCCATCCTTGGCTATTGCATAAAGCAATTCCTTCTGAGGGAGCGTGAGACGCGACAGGATTTCACTAAACTTGCGGTCGTTGTCCAATATCATCATGTGGATGATGGCTTCCGCCATTGCCTTGTCAGCCTTGCCCTTTACATCCGTCTGGTTGAAAGCTTCATGAAACACCTTCTGCATATAATACGTATTTCCTCCGAACGTATCATAGACATCACGCACAGCCTCATCCTCCACGTCCTTCCCAAACCTGGCAAACAAACTTTTCGCAAATTCCAAGTACTTATCGTATGGTATCACCTCCAAATTCAGCATATCGGCACTATTGTAGAATGGATGCGCCTTTTCGGAGAACATCTTCGTAATGAGATGGCGCTCGCTACCTGAGAATATGAAGTTGGCATTGCTACATTTCTGCACATAAGTGCGTAATATTGCTTCCATGTTCTTCTCTGGATAATAGCCAATCTGCTGGAACTCGTCTATCGCCACTATACATTTCTTGTCAGCATGCTCCAAACAGGCAAATATCTCATCCAGGGTATAGAGCGGATTGGAGATATCACCTAGCGAAAGGTTAAAGGTCGGCGTGTTCGAGATGGGATCATAGCCGAAACACCCATTGATAGATTTCAATGTGTTGACCACCATCTTGAGCATCTTCTGACTGCGATGAGCCGCCTGTTCGAAAACAGCCTTACCTAGTTCGAAGGCAAACTCCTGGATGCTCGAAGTACGGAGTATGTCGATAGAAATGGCGATAAAATCATTCTTGACCATCGGCGAGTCAAGACAAAAGTCGATAAGCTTACTTTTGCCCACACGCCGTGCAGCCATCAACACAATATTTTCACCCGAAGTTACCTTTCGGATGATTCTTTCTGCCTCCACCTCTCTGTCGCAGAAGTACTCTGGCTTAATCTTGCCTGTGATAATAAAAGGATTCTCCATACTCTTTACCTAATTAAATCAGTAGTTATGGCGGCAAAGATAATAAGATTTCTCGAATTATGCAAATTAAATTATGCAAATTGCATAATGCAAAACAAATAATTCGAGATAAGCTGCGAAAATATATCAAAAATCATCAACTTTCGCAGATTATAGAGCTAAAATTGTCGGAAAAGGGCTTTTACACACCTTTTCCGACAAGTTATTAATTTGCCTCAAAACGGCATTTCCATACCTGATGCCTCACAGTATTCTCATCTTGAAATGCAGGGTATAAGTCTTGGTTTTGTCGATGGAATATTTCTTCAATACACCAGGTCCGCAACTGCTGTTACCCAGGCCCAGAACGGCACAGTCGAGACTGAGACAGGTGTAGCGCAGGTTAGGATTACCCGACTGCTTCAGTTCGAAATCGTGACGGGCGGCATAGAGGTCTGCCACGCTGTATGGCAAGGCAGAGAAACTCAAAGGTGTATCGCCGGCAGCGACAACCTGCAGGGCATTCTTGCCATTTTTATTGGTCAGTTCGATATACGAACAGTCCTCGTGGTTGCCGTTGTCCTGCGGACGGGGATAGTGGGTAAACTGATTCTCCACGCTACTCTCATACCATCCTATCGGACAAGACTGCTTGCGGTCTGGATAATTCTCCCAAGGTCCTCTGCCATACCATTTCACCAGGTCGTAAGCCACTCTTGGCAGCTTCAGCATCAGACCCAGACGAGGAAGTTCAGGCAGATTGCCCTCAAAACTATAGGTAGCCTTCACGTCGACGAAGCCGTCCTGCTGAGGAGATACCTCCAAGCGGAGACGGATATTGCCGCCAGACTTAGCCGATGCCGAAGAACCAGCCTTATCTGATGCTCCATCCTCACCATAATGATATACATACTCCCCATCCTTCAGCGGGATAGCGGAAAGTGTGCTGTCGAGATGAGTCTTCTTCCAATCCTTCGCTATCCAGTTGCCGAAACTCTTGTCGTTGTCGGTTGGCGCACGGAAGAACTGAGGAATCACGGAGAAATTGCGTGCCAGCAACTCGGCGGTTGACAGAGTTGCCAAACGGCGGGAAGACTTGTATCGCTTCATGGCATCCGCAGCCAGTTTCCTGCCAGCTTCATACAAGTCATCGCTGAAGGCTATCTGCTCCCTTCCTACCTCTACACCCTGCTGGGAAATGACTGAGAGATTCAATCGGGAATCCGTATTTTTATACGCTTTGAAGTCACGCAAGTTGCATAACCTTGCACTATCACCCGGCTGTACAGATGGCATTTTCAGCTCTCCCTCCTGACCGACAACACCATTTTTCGTCACCTGATACTGGCAGCTGAAGCCCTCCAGCGAGAGATGGGAATGATGATTCTTCACCCAGATTTCATCCCCTTTCTGAGTTATCCACACCGGTGCATAAACATGCTTTACCTCCTGATACTTAGCCGATACCGAGCGGTCGGAGAAGACCACACCGTTTAGGCAGAAGGCTTTGAGATTAGGCTTGTCACCGAAATCACCGCCATAGAGCACATGGTTGGTTCCCGGAGCATAGATGCCCTGGTCAACCCAGTCCCAGATAAAGCCGCCAGCCATACGGGGATGACTGTATATCTCCTCCCAATATTCCTTGAAATTACCCAGCGCATTACCCATACAATGGGCATATTCGCTGGTAAGCACAGGACGATTATCGTTCTTTCTCATCGCAATATCCAGCAGATGCTCCCATCGGGCATTCTCCGCTCTCTCCTTGTCTGAACCTTCGGGAACGCCCGGATTCAGATACTCTGCCTTCACACGGGGATAGAAACGGCTCATGACATCCACACAGGCTGGGTCGGTCTCATCAAAATCCTTCTCGCTCAGGCCCTTCGCTGGGCGATAAGGCGTCTGAGCACCTTCATAATGCACCAGTCTCGTTGGGTCGAAGGTATGAAGCCAGCCTGCCATGGCTGCATGATTGGCACCGAAACCGCTCTCGTTGCCCAAGCTCCAGAAGATGATACTCGGATGGTTCTTGTCTCTTTCTGCCATTCTTACGGCTCTGTCCAGAAAGGCGGCATTCCAGTCGGGAGTAGAGGTAAGCGTACCACGGAGTCCGTGGGTCTCGCAATCTGCCTCGTCCATCACATAGATGCCGGCACTATCGCACAGTTCATACCAGCGGGAAACATTCGGATAATGACTGGTTCTGACGGCATTCACGTTCGCCTGCTTCATCAGCCGGATATCGCGCTGCATCATCTCCTCGGTCATCACTCGTGCCAGCTTCGGATCATGCTCATGCCGGTTCACACCACGCAGTTTGATAGGTTTTCCGTTCACCATCAACTGTCCGTTTTCTACTGAAACCCATCTGAATCCGATGCGCTGCTGTACCTGTTCCACCACACTTCCCTGCTTGTCGAGAAGTGCCAGTTTCAGGGTATATAAATAAGGTGTCTCAGCAGTCCAGGCATGCGGTTTCTCCACCACACCCTCCATGCGTTCGAATTTTCTTCCACCTCGCTGCGGATACCATTCGTTCATCAGGGCTGCCTTATGATTCAGGTCGAGAATCTCATCGGCAGAAGCCTGCAGAGAAGCCTCCGGTCTGTCAGTTCCCGGCTGTTTCAGCATCACGCCTTTACCTTCTGCATCTTCCAGCCACGCCATCAGCCGGTAACCTTCTCCCTTCTCGCCTGCTGCCACCGCCAGTTGCGGATTGATCTGCAGGGTGAAATCACAAGGAGAGGATGTAGCGGAAGAGAGCTGCGGCAGGGTGCGAACGGCAAAATCACGGATGCGGACATTCGGTGTGGAATAGAGCCAAACATCACGGTGGATGCCGCCGAAGCGCCAGAAGTCCTGGTCTTCCAGATAACTGCCGTCGCTATACTTGTAAACCTCTACGGCTATCTCGTTTTTGCCTGCCTTCAGATAAGGAGTCACGTTAAATTCGCTCGGCTCCATCGAACCCTGCGAATATCCCACCTTCTCACCGTTTACCCATACATAGAAGGCGCTCATCACGCCCTCGAAGCGCAAAAAGGTCTGACGGTCCTGACGGAACAGCAGCGAGTTTGCCTTCAGCTGGAAGCTACGTTTATATTGTCCGGTAGGATTGCGTTCCTCGTAGGTGGTCCAGTCCTTCTTGGGTGTAGTCATCACATAAGGAGGATTGATTTTAAAGGGATAACCTGCAGATATATAGATAGGTGTACCATATCCGTTCACCTCCCAGTTGGCTGGTACCGCGAGCGATTTCCAGTCCTTGCAGCTATAGTCAGTACGATAGAAATCCACGATTCGTTCCTCCGGGGTCTTCGTCCATCTGAACTTCCATTCTCCGTTGAGCGACATCTGGCTATCTCCCTTCTTTGCCTGATAAGGCATGAATGCAGCCCGTGCCGGTTCCCGGTTGATGGAAAGCACATGCTGGTCTTCCCAGTCATGGTGCTCTGCAGCAGCTGAAGCCTGAGGTGCAAGGATTGGCAAAACCATCCCAGCCATCATGATCATGATTTTCCGTTTGTTCATCATATTATTTATTTTTTAAACAGTTTACCAGTTTATCGTTTTTGTCCATACAATAAAGACGCCCCACCCCATTTTTTGTAACTGAGAATGAGTACTTTTTAGATTTACCGTCGCTCTCACGCGCACACATATAAGTGTTTTTTCTCGAAAAAAAGTATCAAAGTCTCATTTTTCAGGAAAATTTTAGTTTATATATCTGATATATAACCGTTTATAAGAATGATACTTTTCTGAAAATAGCCAGAGAAGTCTCATCTAAGTATCATAAAATAGGGAGAAGTATCATAAAAAACCGGCAAACAGCATACAAAACAAGCGAAACAGCATACAAAACAAGCGAAATATCGAACGAAATGCATCAATTATGTCCACGTACGTGGTTACTCGTACCCACGTACATGGGTAGCCATGACCACGTACATGGGTACGAGTGACCAAAGCGATGGGTATCCATGCCCTACATAGTTGGGCACAAATGCCCAAAGGCTTGGGCAAGTCTGGACAAAAGCATATATAAAGAGACTTGTCCTAATTCCGTAGACGTTTACTCTTTCTTAAAACTAGAAAGGTAGACACTACTACTGATATAAAAACTGAAAAAATAGACGCTACGGACTCAAAAAGACTGAAATAATAGACGTTTTTTATAGTCTTTTGCAGCAACCCAATGCCGATTTTATGATACTTCTCCCGATTTCATGATACTTCTATGATACTTTTTTTGTAAAGATATTAGGAAGTCTCATTTTTACATATCGCTATATATCAATGCCTTACAAAGACATTTCCACCAAATAATGAGACTTTGAGACTTTTTTCTCAAAAAAAACTTATTACGCAAGAAAAAAAACTGCGCCATCTGCGCCATCTGCGTGAGATTCTTAAGTCACACAGATTTCGCAAATGGCGCAGATTTCCTTTTATTGCACTTCCAGATAATCGAACGAAACGTTCGGAAGACCGGAGAGGATTATCTGATAGGTACCGGCATTGATCTGAGAATCAGTAGTGGTACCGATGGTTTTGAACTTATTCGGCGTTTCAGGGAAGGTCATGTCTCTATCCAGCAGGACGATGCCCTTGCTGTCCACAATCTTCAACCTGCCAACCTGCTGCCCACCGGTTGTGTTCTTATAGCGGAAACGCAACATGTATTCGCGGGCTACACCAGGATTGATGGTCCAGGTTGAGGACTTGCTCTTATAGCGCACAGCCGGGAATACTTCGTTGTCCTGAGGCAACAGCTCCTTCGGATATTTCTCTACCACATCCTTATCCAGGTCAGCCCAATAAGTCTTGCTCATTCCGCTCTCAGGCTTGCTGCCCTTGAGGATGACATTCCACTTTTCTGCATCTCCTATCTCTCCCTTGGCAGCAATAGCGATGGCAGAGATGATTGCCTCTCCCACCTTAACTTCTGGGAAAGAAACAGTCAGCAGACCGCCCTTTACCTTGACATCCACCACCTTCTTGCAGGCTCCCGCAAAGCCAGCCTCAGCCCAAAGGTCGAGGTCATCTACTACCACGGAATCGTTGATGGCTACATCAAAGATGCGCTCGCCTTCACAATCGATGCCGGCACCCTCATGCTTGCCCAGCCAAGGCTCAGCAAAATAAAGTTCTACGCGATATTCTCCATCCGGAACGGCAAACTGATAGTTCAACGCATGACGCCCCCAACGGAAATACTGGAAGAGCTTTGCATCATGGGCCGCAGCATGCTGAGAGGCTGCAGATGATGATTTCAAGCCATGAATGCGGGAGGTGATATGTCCCTGACTCGCCGTAAATGGATTCATGCCGAAACGCTCTGCCCAGGAATGAGAATAGACGCTGTCGTCCTGCTCCCATTCGCTGCCATAACTGTCTGTAACGGCATCACCGCCACAGTTCACTCTATACAGATAGGTATAACCCTCGGCTGGTTTCAGAAGATTTCTGCTGCGGTCGGCAGCTGTAGGCGTAAGCGTATCAGGCTGCACCTTAGTATAATGATTGCGATACCAGTAGAAGCCTTCGGTAGGCTGTTCCCAAGGCGTGAGAAGTCCCTTGTAATTGAACGGTCCCACCTTGTCGATACGGCGGTAAGCCTCATCCGGCTGTACTCTGCCCGGGTTCTCATGCGATACGAAGAGCCACTGGAAATGGCCGCAGACGCTGTCCCTGGCACTCTCTGCCAGCATCGCCTTCTTGCTCAGAAGAGACACAAAGGCATCTTCAGTATAGGCTTTTGACAGGGCCTTCGCATCACCGGCATGCAGTTTCTCTGCATCGGAACTGCGGAAACCGAGCGTGCGCCAGGCACCATATTCACCATTCAGCAACTGGTTAGGCTGTTTCAATTCCTGATCATATTTATCGGCTGTTCCGCCGTAGGTTCCGCTCCAGTTCTGAATCACATTCCAGTCGCTTCCCTCTCCTCCATTACAGGTGGTGATGGCGCGCATGGTCTGGGCGGTAGGGTCCATCTCCCGGATAATGGCAGCACACTCCTCGGTGAAATCCTTCGGCATCACACTCTCGTTCTGAATGCCCCAGAGAATGACGCTAGGCGAATTGCGGCGCTCCTTAATCCAGCGGCGCAGCAGACGCTTGAAGTTCTTGCGGAAGGCGGATGTATCATACCAGACATGTGCCGAGAACTGACTCCAGAACAGCATGCCCTGCTCATCCAGCAACTGCTGGTAATAGAGATTATGTGGCTGATGAGCCTCACGGAAGGCATTGAAACCTGCCTGGCGCATCATCTTGACACGGGAAGCTATCTGCTCGTGAGAGAAGGCATGACTCTGACCGAAGAGATGCTCGTAATCGCAGGTTCCGTTGATGAAAACCGGACTGCCGTTGAGATAGAATCTGCCGTCTTTCTTATCCATCTGGGCTGAATCGCCACGGAGCGCAGCCTGTTTCTGTCGGAGTACCGGCCAGGAGATGGAGCGGATGCCGAAAGGGGTAGCCACATCATCGATGGTCTTGCCCTCTCGTTTGATGATGCTGGAAAGGGTATAGAGATAAGGATCCGTGATGCCCCACAGATGGGCATCGCTGACCTTTGCCTGATGACGGACCACCTGGGTCTCGCCTGCCTTCAGGGTAATCTTTCCGACCTGGCGGAAAGCGGTCTTGCCGCTGCTCAGCGCCAGTTTACTGATTACCTCGATGGTCTGCTCATGGTCGGAATAGTTCTTCACCTCAGTATCTACGAAGACGCTGTCGCATGCTTCGTTGTTCCAGACGTGTACTCCAAAAGGCTCTACCCTCACCTCATCGGTTTCGATGAGCGATACCGGACGGAAGATGCCGAAAGGCTGACTGCCCTCCGAGAAGCCCCACTCTGACGAACAGCCACCACAAGGCCAAGGATTATTGGTCTGCATGGCAGGATGTTCTACCTTGATATTCAATGTATTATCGCCCTCACGGAGCGCATCCGAGATATCGAGCATAAAGCTGGTTCTGCCTACCAATTCCTTCGGATAACTCTTGCGGTTCACCTTGACCGTAGCAAAGGTTCCCACACCTTCCAACTGCAGGAAATAGCGTTTTCCGGTCTGTTTATGAACGGAGAAATGCTTCTCGTAGGTGGCGGTACCATGCAGGTTGCCGTGCTTCAGCTGGCGGTAACCGTAATAATCGTCCAGATTGTTGGGCACATTCACCCGGAAGGTTCCCATCTTCTTCGTGATACTATCTTCCGAAGTCTTGCCGAAGCTTACCTGCCAGTCCTGATTCAGACTCATAATCTGTCGCTTTCCCTTCTTTTCTAGTGTCGGGAAAGAAACCTGCGAACGCCCCATCGGCACGCTGGTAGCCACGGCAATGCCTCGCTGTCCGGCATGGTTCACGGCACAATAGAAATGGTAAACCACACCCTGATGCTTCAGCACATAACTCTTATGGGCGAACATATCATCATAAGGTTTGGAAGGATAAATCAGGTCGGCTCCCTCCCAGTCCTGCCAGTTCACCAGGTCCCGGCTCACGGCAAAGGTATTGTAGGCATTGTATTTTCTCTTCGGATTAAAGGCAGAGAAATAGAACATGACATAATAATGCGGGAACTTCACGATCTGTGCATCTCCCGTAATGATGCCCGGAGCCTCATGAAAGAAGACCGGATTGCCTGTCTTCCGCTTGGCTGTGCGGAGAGGCAGACGGCGCCAGGAAGTCATGTTGCTGGAGAGGGCGATACCGATGCGTTCTGCCTTCAACTGGTTGGCAGGGTTGATGCCAGCGGCATTATAGAACATGACGAAAGGTTTGCCCAGCGTCTTGTTCCTATCCCAGTAGACGGTACTTTTATAATGGGTGAGTTTCTCCCACCACTGTGCACTCTTGTCGTTGATAGAGAGAACAGGCGCAGGGGATGTTTCCCAAGGATGAGCCTGGGTGATATCGCCTTTGGTAGAAGCCATACCCATATTGAGAGGCTTGCGGACGGACTCATAGCCCGTACCTTCTCCACCGAAATAGCTCATCCAGTGGCGACCTTTGTATTTTGCCATCTCATAGGATCCGTTCCAGGTCCAGTCTATCAGCGCCGGATATCCTGCACGCTGGTTCATATCCCATCCCTTGTCGGCATAGCAGAGCAGGCGGCCCAGTGTTTTCCATTGCAGCAGGTCATCGCTGGTAGCGAGCCATGTTTCATACCCTCTTCCATCCGTTCCGTCCTTGCCGTTGTATACCACATAGGTCATAAACCACCTGTTTCCTTCGCGATACACCATCGGACAGTCTATCTTGTGGTAGTTGTCCTCAGGTGCAACCACCATACCATATTTATAAGGTGTCTTTACCTCGTCGTATATCTTCTGCATCACGTTCTGGCTGATTTTCTGTGCAAAAGCGGTGATGCTGCCAAAGACAAGAAGAGATAAGAGTACCAGTCTTTTTCTTTCGATCTTCATATTTTTATTTTAGTACATATTAATTTTAAATCTTACAAATACAAAGACGTTTGGAGATAGTTTTTGTAACTATTTGCATAAAGTTTATGTGTTTTAGAATTACAAAACATGAAATGATAAAGATTTAGAAGAAGTAACCCTAAATATAATGAAGTAATTACGAATATTACTTCATTATATTATAGGTTAAGTTTAAATCTCTCCTTAAACATAGCCATTTCTCTTGCAGGAATCTGAAGCTGAATCGCCAAATTTTCCCATCTTGAAAGATGGTGACATATTGATATAATCACCTTCCAATTCCCTTTTAAATCTAAAGCCACCCATTCTGGAGAAGTCATCTATGCCCATGAGGTAATCGAATGAGGAATTTCTCATAACACAACTCCCCTATCGGCAAGTTACCAAACACTCAACAACTGTTAAAAACACCCGCCAAATCATCACTTTTCTCCCCAAACTCTTGCATAACTCAAATAAAAGCCGTAACTTTGCATCGTCAGTCCTCGCCAAGCCTCTTAACAATGCTCAAATCGTGCGAGGCGTTTTTTGTTTATGGCCATCTTATTCCATTCATAAAACAGTTCTCTTCATCAGCAGAACTTGTCACCTTGCTTCGTTCACGAGGCTTATATATAGAAGACCAGCAGAAAGCCGAGGATTATTTGGATAATATCGGTTATTATCGCTTGTCTGCCTATATGTACCCTTTGCTTAAGTCTCCAAAGACAGCCCATATTTTCAAAGAAGGGGCTACATTTAAGAAAGTCATGATGCTGTATCGCTTCGACAAGAAACTCCGACTTTTGATATTTAATGAGATTGAGAAAATCGAGATAGCAGTTCGAAGGGCTGTAATGCAGATACCCGCAGAAATGACTAACGATCCGTTTTGGCTTACCACACCAGTATATTTCCTTGACAGTGCAAAATTCAACGAGACGATGCGAGCCATAAGCGGAGAATATGCCAAGTCGAAAGAGGAGTTTATACAGCATTTCAAAAATACTTATTCTAATCCATTCCCACCGTCATGGATATTAGGCGAGTTGCTGACTATCGGCAATGTGAACGCCATTTACAGGAACATCAAGCAGAACCGCATACGCAAGCGTATAGCTAAAAGATTCGGATTGCAGATGGGCGTCTTCGAGTCATGGATGACCGTCATAGCTGTAACTCGCAACGCATGTGACCATCACGCAAGGGTATGGAACAAACGGAATGCCATGCAACCTGCCATACCAAGCAATCCTACCGGATGCTGGATTACCCTACCGACCGACTCCATGCGCACCTATTTTGATCTCTGCATCATCAAATATTTCCTCAATATCATATCTCCGGGAAATGACATGTTGGACAAGATGCAGACTCTCTTCGCAGAATATCCCGAAGTTGACCTCAGCGCACTGGGCTTCCCTTCAGGCATTTGGCAGGACGAGCCATTGTGGAGCACCCGATGACGAAGACAGGAACTGTCGAAAAAAGAAAAGACGGAAAAGACCTGCCACATCACCAACCATCCCCTTTGCATCACTTGACTTTATACCTCTTATATATTTATATATGAGGGTGCGCCATAGACTTATGACACACCCTCCTGTTTTTATATTCAAATGTCAATATCCTAATTTCCGCAACACTATAATTTAATATTTTTTATAAGCACCTGAGCAA